>JACCDW011348017.1_pt1 | contig 15675 bp, 37 predicted proteins | sample 7449781 | NCBI WGS metagenome assembly JACCDW01 (sample SAMN15323449, study PRJNA562643) | freshwater metagenome | isolation source: river surface water | place: USA:Blue River Watershed | collected 2017-08-18
AACACTTTAACTGATTTAGGAATATGAAAAAGATTGGTAAAGACTATTTTCTAGATTTGATTAGAAAAGAGGTATCAGCTTTCTTTAAAATTTGTCCAATATGTGAGATGAAATTTAAAGACACTTTGGATAAAAGAACTATGTGTATCACTTGTGAAAGAATTCAAAAGATAAAAGAATTAGGATTATGAAGTTTAACATAGGTGACCATTTACAAGAGATTGATACCCCATATCACGGTTATGTGACTGACATTGGTGAATCAAGTATTAATGGTCGTGATGAGACTTGGTATCTATTAGAAAGTGATGAAATGGAATTGATTAACCATTGGGTTCCCCAAAGTAATTTAGAATTACATAAACAACCACTAGGGGAATCAAAGTTGATGCAACTAGGAATATGAAAGTAGTTTGTATAGATAATACTACTTTAACAAGTGGTAAGTTAATAAAAGGATTAACAGTAGGTAAAACTTATGATGTAGATTTGATGGGATTGATGGGAGGTGATACAAATAAAGTTTATAGAATAGTTGATGATAGTGGTAAAAAAAATTGGTATAACGATGAGGTTTTACTACCTTTGGGAAAATACCGACAATTAAAATTAAAAGAATTAGGAATATGAAATTAGTTTGTATTAATAATATTCATAACGAAGATAGATTGACTGTAGGTAAAATATATCAGTTCAACAAAATGACTACTGGTGATGATTCGGCTTATTTAATGACTGATGATAAAGGTGATAGTTGGCCATTTACATTTAAGGGTCCAAATAAATTCTCTGTAGATAGATGGATACCATTAGAAGAATTTAGAGAAAAGAAATTAGAAAAATTAGGGATAATTATTTAAGATGAATTGGTGTTTACTTAAACATAAGTGGTGCTATAAAAAAGAAGATATTGTTTATGAAAGAATTACGACCCGATATTCTTCTATTAAAGTAAATAATATACCTATAGAAACTAAGACTAGACTTTGTAAAAGATGTCATAAGAAACAAAGATTAGGTACTTCTGGTTATTGGGTAGATTGGGAACTGACTAAAGATGAATGGAGAGAAATTAAGTTAAAAGGATTAGGAATATGAATTTAGAAGAATTGAAAACAGCAATTGGTCACCTTCAGTTAGACTTAAGAGGAAACTGGGCGTGGGACTATAAAGATAGATTAGAAGAATTGATTGACCTACTTAATCAATTAAAACGATATGCTGTAGAAAATCCTAAAGACTTTGATTTAGAAGTAAATGAATTTGAGATTGAAGGTTTAATCCAAACTGCTCAGGGTGAGATTGATGAACCATCTGATGGTAGAATATTCAGAGGTGGGTATCTTTATGGATATGAATCGGAAGAGGGTAGAACTCAACAGGTTTATGACCACTTACAAAATGTTTTGAGTTATCCAGAAGATAATAATATTGAAGTGTCTCTACTATATAAAAGAGACAAGAAGTTAAATGATTTAGGCATATGATAAACACACATAAATTACAAGATGGTGATGTCATTAAACTTATTCCAAGAATAGTTGATGGTAGAATCGAATGGATGAAGAAAGTTGATATGTTAGCTGGTCTGGAGACAGGTAATGGTTATAGTAGTGTAGTTGCTTTTGATACAGAGTGTAAATGGGCTTCAAAAATTGCACATCAATCAAACTCTGTTGGTAGAAAGGCAAAAAAAACAACAAGGTATTATTTCAACACACTTACTACAAAAGGTGAAATAAAAGTAATTGTGGTTGGACGTACTCTTATGCAAATCATAATAGAGAACAATCAATTAATGGACTTAAAGTCAAACTGGCATTTAAATATCAAAATGAGTGTTAAAAATAGTTATCCTATTTTTGATAAAACACATCCAATTGAAGCCGATTGGAATTGTCCAGTTGATATAAACTCTGGTAGTCAATGGATTGAATTCATCACTAAAAATCAACCTGATTTAGAAACTTATTTTAAGAAGAATGATATTTATAGTAAGCGTTCTGAGTTGACGGACTATTTCGGTTCCGATATCATTGGTCAGATTATTGGTGAGGAACGTAATAAAAAATTAGATAAATTGGGAATATGAAAATAAGAACAATTGAAAATATTATAGTTACATATTCATCACTTCGACGATGGAACTCTTAAGATTCTTATGAGTGAGTATAAAAAACGTAAACAAAAAAGAAGAGATAGTAAAATAGATAAGATATTAAAATGAATGTAGTTTGCATTGATAACAGTGTTTATAAAAGACTTGAAGTAGGTAAAGTCTACAAAGCAACTTATGTCTTTTTTTTAAAGGATGGTGGTGATGAAATAACAGAGATTGAATGGAAATCCAACTACTTGAATTTAGAAGGATATCCAGAAATTGATTGGTTCGAGACAAAATATTTTGTGAAAATGGACGAGTGGAGAAAAATACAATTAGAAAAAATAAATATATCAGAAATATGAATAAAACTTACGAATTACTTATTGATACTATTAATTCTCTTCCAGGAATTGAAATAGGAAGTCATATCTTTGATAAAGAATTTTCATACATCAAATCCAACTGGAGTGGTGTTTTCCTTTTCTTTCATTCCCATCAATCAGATTCAGAAGGACTTTTCTTTTTAACCAGGTGTTTAGACAGGAGATATTTTCAACACGGTCATAAATGGACAATTCAATTATCTGTTGGTGATTTGAAATATGATAATGGTGATAGACCTATAGCATATCAGATTTTTAGACCATTCTTAGATGGTGACACTGAAGAAGTGATATTATCTGAGTGTTTAGATTTAGTTGAGAATTTAGCCTATCATTTTAACCACGAAGGATTTATGACCGGATATGATATGGATAGAGGTAAGTATAAAGATTCAAGACTTCAATGGACTAAAGAAGCTTGGGAAAGAAAAAATAAGTTAGATAAGATAATTAGTTAAATGTCTTTTGTATCTAATATCTGGGGATTGTATTTCCAGTCTTTCCAAAAATCGAAATCTTTAAGTCTTTCTAAATCAGGTCCCATTAGTATAGCAGCTTCTTCTTCAGTAATTACTGCCATTGTTAGTAAATCATCAATTAATTCTTTTTTTGTCATATAAGTTATTATTGAGATTACTATTTTGTTTTACCTAATTCCTAACTTTTTTATTTGTAATTCTCTCCACTCACTTAGTGTATAAAACAGATTGGCATCCATCTTTCTAAATTTACCATCATCACACTTAACTATATATGATTTGTCAACCGGTTCGAGTGTATCTGGATTATAGATTGTTGGAGTTTCAGTAGCTTGATATACTTTATCATATTGAACTTTGTAAACAGAATACATTGACATAGTGGCAATCTTCTCCCAATCTATATCAGTAGATTTCATTGGCTTTAAGACAATACTTACATCACTCATTTATTCCTAATTGATTTAACTTTTTATCTCTGATGACATCATTATAATAGAGGGGCTTCCATAAGTGTGGGTATTTAGAAAACTGACCAGTGGTAAATGGTTCAAATGAACCAATTGGTCTTTTATTTCCTGGATAGTCATTAATTAGGATATAACCCTTTATTTCGGGATGTCTTCTCATATTACAAATATAATAAAGTTAAATAAATTGACCTAATAAATTAGAAGTGAAGAATTACCTCATCTTTTAATTAGTATCTTGATACTCTCAAATATAGTGTAATCGTTTATAATATCACTATCTAGAGCCCTATCAAAATCTTCTTCACTAGTAAAACCAATTGCAAACTCAACCATCCTATCTGATGCTGCAAATCCATTTCTAATATGACCAAACAATCTAAATGGTGAATTAATATAAAGGTCTTTAATTGCCATCTTTTCTACATGACTTAAAACTATCTTATCATTATTGATTTCTGGTTTATCATTCTCTGTATAGTAATAACTCATTAATCTAAATATAGTATCTTTGATATCTTTCCAGATAAACTCAAACCCCATTAAACCACCATTATGACCAGATACATTTCTTTTAATAATAATCTCAGTCCATTCTCTAGACTTATTATTAAACTCAATAGTAAAATTATCATCTTCTAAATCAAGTAGAATCTCTTTGATTATATTGACATCAACAGACTCAAATAGTTTGTATGGTTTTAGATGTCTCATTTATAAGCTCCAATTTCTTCTAATATAGAATATAATAAACTATATTTAATTAAGATACATTCATCTTCTAACCAAGATTCTAAAGCTGACTTTGAGTAATTCTCATCATCTGGGTCTAATTGTGAATATAATTTCATAGTTGATAGGACATCTCCTAATTTAAAACCATTAGATATTGGATTAAGTAACTGGTCTAGATTTTCGAGTAGGTTTTTACCCCCATCCCACACCAGTCTACCTCTTACCTTGAAATACTTATTAATCAGTGTATCATTTAGTTGAGCATTCTCTAAAACCGATTTTAACTTTTCCCAATCCACATCAGCACCTTCTGGGTTGATTTTAGTAATCCACTTACCTGGAACTTGTATTTCTTTAGTTAATTCTTTACCCTGAGTATCAATTACCCTACTCACAAAGGTATAAGGAGTTTTGTCAAATTCATTAGTCATAATACCTAAATCTTTCATCAAACTTGAAATGTAATAAGGTATCTCTGGTCTTCCATTTTCACCCATAAATCTACGAGGTAGTTTCTTAAAACATTCCCAGAAATCACTTCTATCACCAGTGGCTACTTTTGTAGTGTCAAATGGTATAACAACATAGTCAGCCGTCACTTTAGCAAAACTAGCCGAGTGAGTTAAAGCTCTCCCAGAAGAAGCACATATCAATGACTTATTTCTTCTTGGCCATCCTTTCCAAGAATCTAAATTTGATATTATTAAGTTATGAAAATTATTACTACTATTTGGAGCAATTCTCGGACTTGGAGATAGTTTAGGATGGACTAATAAAAAATCACTCTTATATTCGTCTTTTCTAAATATCATACTTTCTTCACTAAAATTACCATCTGATAGAAACTTTGTACATTTTGTCTTTAGTAGGTTAATTACCTCTTCTTTTGATAGGTCTTTACTCATTAAACTCTCAAACAGTTTGTATGATTTTAGATATTTCATTAAAGTATATATTTATTTGGATAATTGGATAATAATCTTTATATTTGTATTGGGTTTCGGGGTAACAATGTGACTAACATCTGATTTTGGGTGGGAGCAAGTAGACTCCAACCTGCCTTATCTATAACTTAGTCTGAGTGTACCTGGTTCGTAGACTGTGACCTAAAAACTCAAAAAAAGTCTACCATACTTGTATTTCTGATATAAATTAACTATATTTACAATTATTAACTCAAAAAACTTAAATAATATGTGTGACGATATGATGGACGACATCAAAAAGTATCAAGAGTTTATTTACAAACGTGAAGATGTTAAACCTTATCTAAAAGAGTTAGATACCATCTTACAATTGATTAACTTAGTTGGACAAGAGTTAGATGATAAAATCGATGAGGTTCTTTTCAATTTCTTTAATATCAAATCAACTAGTGAATTCAGAACATTAAGTGATAAAAAACTCGAAGACCTCAAATTATTTGAAATGTATATCTATAATGAACTGGAAGAGCTATAAATTATTTAATTAAATTATATAAAATTGATATAATATGATAACACTTATTTTACTACCAATTGTTGCAATCACTGGATTCCTTATTGGTAAATACCTAGAAAGATTACAATGGAATAAACTAATCAAATTAGGTAGAATTCCACGACCTACTAATTCTAAATTAGAGTACAATAAGTATTGGGCTAATCATTAATATGACCGGAGTAGAACTTGAGAAATACTTAATGAGCTCTGGTTTATTTAAGGATGAAAATGTCTATATGGTGGAAATCATTGATGGTAAAATATACAATAAAGTTCCATCTTATTATAAATCATTTATAACAATGTTAGGTAAAGTAGAAATCAAAATTTACTATAATAAACAGTGTGATGGTACACTGTATATAGATTTTATGCTAGGTGGTGTCAATTTATTTGGCAGTTACAAACTAAGTGAATTAACTTTCCCAATATTATATAAAGAACTTAATAAAGTATTTAACCAAGATTATAGATTTCAGAAATGGTCTAAGACAGAACTAAGAAATTATAAAATTGAGTCATGTGGTGTTTATGAGACTACAAATAGGAGATAAAATATATTGTAATAATCCAATGGATGATCTTACTTTAGGATCTGAGTATATTATTACAAATACCAGACTTAGAAGTAAATGGCATGGTGATGATATTTGTATCTTAGATGATTCTGGTTCTAACTGGTGGTTTGGTCAAATTGGAGAAACTGAATGCTGGACTAAATGGTTTGTTTCAGAAAAGGAATGGTTAAGAGAAAAGAAATTAAACAAATTAGGAATTAAATAAAATAAACTAAAAAACTATGAACAATATCACACTCGCTATCTTATTTTTTCTGGCTATGTCAACCTCTACTTATTTTATTGGTAGGTTAATGACTTGGATGGTCACCTTAATTAGACCAGAAAGCCGTAAAGAATTCACATTAAAGGAAATATTAGTTGCTAATATTGTTATGTTTGTGTCTATCACATTATGGACCATTATCTTTTACTCACTTATATCTAGATAAAATATGGTAGGATTTGAATTAAAAGCCCTAATTGTGATACTTATGTTTGTATCAGCAGTTATTAACTTTATGACTTATAAAGAAGTCTGGGTGGATAAGAGAGACTGGTTATTCGGCCTCGTTGAGGTTAGTGAAGGATTTGCTCCAAGAAAATCATTCTGGGTATCACTACTTATAACAATTGGTTTATTTATTTACGCACTATACTTAAATACTCAACCACCTATAATCTTATTCTAAATGAGATACCTTTATATGTCATACGGAACTGATAAGAATCTAAAAGATACCGAGATGTATGAAACATTAGAAGTGGTCAAAAAAGAACGTGGTATCACTTGTAATGAAAAAACTTTAGCTATTGCTAGAGTTGGGTCGTGGACAAGTCCAGATGGCTCTGGGTGTTATTTAATAGACTTTCAATCTGATGAAGAAATTGAGTTTATAGATACTGGTTTTTCTAGTCATATTATAAAATTGATATCAGTTGCTAATAGAGAATTAAGATTAAATAATTTGCTTGATTATTAGATAAACTCAATAATAATCCTTATATTTGTCATGGGTTTCGGGGTAACAATGTGACTAACACTTCTAAAGAGTGGGAGCAAGTAGACTCCAACCTGCTCTATATTTTTTTATACAAAAATCTGTCTAGAATTTTGTAAATCACCCGAAATTCCTTATCTTTGTATTAATAATAAAAACCACTACAATATGTCTATACCATACACCGCAACTCAAGAAGCTATCATAGGATACCAAGACTCTCAACTTGCCAAGTCTGAACGTAGAGACTGTGTTGTAAGAGCTGTAGCATCTGCTTATAATATAAACTATGATAAAGCTCATAGATGGGTAGCGACTACTTTTAATAGAAAACCAAAAAGGGGAACTTATGGGTTTCCCACCGGAATGGATAGACTATCTGATACTAAATCACGATTAAACCGTAAACTAACTAAAAAGATTGACCCTAAGTTTTTAACAACTGGTGGTGGTAAGTCTAAAATGACTGTAGGTACTTTTGTTAAAGAGTATGATAAAGGTACATATATCTTAAGAGTTACTGGTCACGCTTTCACCATTAAAGATGGATCAGTTATCGGAAACCCTAATGATGCCACACAGTTAAGAAAAGTGGTTAAGAATGCTTGGAAAATAGGATAACAAATAAATCACATCAAATGAAAATATTAGTCATTGGAGAATTATGCATAGACGAGTTTGTTTATGGACACGTTGCTCGTATGTGCCCAGAAGCGCCAGTTCCGGTATTTAACCCGGTCAAAGTAGTAAGAAATGATGGTATGGCTGGTAATGTAGTCTTAAACATAAAATCAATTGAACCTACTTGTAAAATAACCTTTTGGCACCAACAAGAGACCATTAAGAAAACAAGAATTGTTGACGAGAAATCCAATCAAATGATTGTAAGAATCGACGATGGTGAGCTTAAACCAATTGTAGAAATAGAGAATTTATCTCCAGAAAGAAAAAAGATAATCGAGGAATCTGACTTAGTTATTGTAAGTGATTACAATAAAGGATATCTTAATAATAAGCACTTAATAGAAATTGCAAAATATAGTAAGTTAGTAATCTTAGATTCTAAAAGAAAACTAAAAAAAGAAATTACTAATCTTTTTGACTTTGTTAAGCTTAATGAATTAGAGAGTAAACTAAATGAAGATATACAAAACGAACCAAACATAATTGTTACACTTGGATCCAAAGGAGCAAAAGTTGGTGATGTGTTCTATAAACAAAAGAACCCAAAAGAAACAATTGATGTCAGTGGCGCTGGTGATACATTTGTAGCAGCCTTTGGTATTATGTGGGTCAAAACTAAAAACGTCGAAAAGTCAATCGATTACGCAAATCAATTAGCAGGAATCGTAGTAGGGAAACGTGGAGTAGCAACTCCATTCTAAAGTTAGATATAAAAAAACCTCATCTAATTGATGAGGTTTCTTAATTAATCTCTTGAAGGAAAAATACCTTCTGTACAAATATAACTCTCTATGTAAGGAGTTCCATCAGACATAATCTCACCTTGTAAGTAATAACTACCATCTTCCCTCTTTTTTCTTAAATCAGGTAAAGCAAACGTAACTCTAGCATCACCGCCAAAAGTAGTTCCTAAAAGGGCAAAAAGAGCTTGATTTTGTGAGATAGCCATCATCTGACCATGGCATACCATCCACCCTCTGGTAGGGTAATTAAATCCAAATTGTAAAATCGATCCTAAATAACTTTCGTCCATAATAAATATTTTGTTTTGTAAAGTGTGAAATTTATCACACAATTAAAATTATATATTACATATCTACTTCTTTGGATAAATCAAGTCAAGTAAATCATTCTTTTTAGCAAACTTATAAGCTCCTGAATACTTCTTCTGAAAATCACTTCTTTTAACACACTGTTTCGATAACTCTTTACATATCTCAAATGTATACTTCGACCTAAATCCCGGTTTCTCTTTTTTTGGAAATACCTCATCAACTAAACCCATTCTGGACAAAAACTTAAAAGCTCCACTATTAGATTTTCCAAATTCACTTCTGGTCATTCCTATTGCCAACTCTTTACATATTTCTAAAGTATACTTAGATTCAATTGGCTTTCTAAATCTTGCAACATTCCTTTTCATATGTTGTGTTAACTCATTCCAATTCTTAAATCGACACCTTAAATAAACCTCCCTCTCCTTATTACGAAACTCACTGTAAATATCATATCTACTAGCAACCTCTTTACACTCACTATATGTTGGTCCAGAATCTTCCTTTATAGGAAATAAACTATCAATTAATCCATGTCTTAGAAGTGCTTTATAATATCCAGAAGCCGATTTCTGTAGTTTATATCTTGACCAGCCAGCATACTTATCTGCCTCTGATATCACCTTCTCTGGAGTCCATATATTAAAGTCGACTCTTAAACCATAAATTAGATTTTGCCATAAACCATCTTTTCTAAGAGTAGATCTTTCGTGAGATGATATCTTCTTCATAAACTCACTTAAAGTCTTACACTGACTTTTAATATCTAAATAATGGTCAATGGTCTTTTTTCTCATAGAACCTAAACTACCACCTCTTGCTATGTTTAACATAACCCAACCGTTTTTCTTATAATACTCAATCCACTTCTTTTCAGCCATTCTAGCCCTATCCTCTGCAACCGGTCGTTTAGTTATAATCTTAAATTTAGGCTCAACCCCGGTTTCAATCATATGTTTATAAACATTTGACTTTACCTTACCATACCTGGTATCATGACCTAAATGAGCACGTTTTCTCCTTTCTATATTATAAGTAAGTCCAACATAAGCTCTTCCAGTCTCTGAAAACTCAAATACATATATAAACCTCTTTTTGATATTAGTCTGTCTTTTCATATGACTGAAACAAATATCATCCCAATCATTCTTTAATACAGTCTTATATAATAAAGAACATTCCACTAACACCTGACTTCGACTGGTATACTTTAAGGCCTCTGCTTTACACTTTTCTAAAGTATCAAACTCCTCACTACTCCTTATGACTTTACCATTCTTTGATAAACTAACCATATCAGATATTAAATCAAACCACCCATTACGATAAATAGCTTTCATAACTTGTGGATGTTCTTTAGCTAAACTATTCTTATCAGTATAATCCTTTACTACTTCTAAACACCTGTCATACGACCAATAACCATTTGGTTTAAATATATATTCCATATGTGATGTACATTCATCCCAAAACTTACGGTCTACCCTATACTTATAGTTCACTGCCTTCTTAAATAAATGGGGCTCGTTCTTATGCCAATCTCTCTGATTAGTATACCTAAGAGCTGATTGTAAAATATCTCTTTTAGTCGCTTCCACTAATATTTTATTAAATAGTTTAGTGATAGTTGATTTATACAAAAATCCGTTTATAATTTTGTATTTTCCCTTTACCCCATTTGACTTTTCTAATTATTCTTATTATCTTTACAATATGAATAAACTAAAATCTCTACTTATCATCTTTATTTACTTATTAGCCACTGTCTTATTTATTAAAGCAGTCTACAGTGAACACGTAATTTTATTTGTAACATCTGGCTTATTATTAACATATATCGCACAAAAACTAAAAAATGGAAAAGTATCTACTAATAACTTGGATTAACGATAATCCAATAATCGATGGGTGTAAATGGGCCGATACAAGAGAAGAACTTATGACGTATTGGAAATCATTACCAGAAGTTGAAGGTGTTACATATACTATCTGCAGAAGTATTAATATTAATATAGACTAAATGGAAATATTAGAAATATTATTCCAGTTATTAGGTAATTCCACCAGTCTTGCCATGTTTTTATTATTGGCATCAATAGTTAGCGCAATTGCTTTATTTATCCTATTATAAATATTAATTATGGAAAAACCAATCAAATCATTTACAGAACTAAAACTAGGTGACTTGGTTCTTATCGAAAGTCCTATGTCTAAAATGACACTCGGAGAACCCGAAGACGATCTTTGTGTTGTTACTTCTATTATACCTACCCATAAGTACCCTATCTCTGATGTCGGTTCAACCAGAAAGTATTACATCAAAGATAGAAAACCAGTTTACGCAGATGAATTGGGTGAAGTCGGTAATGAAATGATTAAAGAGTGGGGTATATCATCATCAGTTGGTGAATACACCTTTAGAGAAGATGATGAACCAATTTGGAACATCCGTCTAATCGATGAAACACATCCTAAGTGGGATTCTAAACTATCGAGAAATGGTAAAGCATCTGGTAAGATGCTAAATATGTTAGGTAAATTATTTAAATAAACTTGTTGATAAATCTTTAGATATTTAAGCACCTTATTATTCTTTTTATAAACCCATCTTTCTTTAAGACTGAATTTAGCTTTTTATCTCTAATAGCTTCTAACGAATAATATCTATCATAACACTGTTTACATATTAGAAGTGGAATCTCACCAGTCACTGGGTCAAATGCTGGACTTTCAATTAATCTACCACATTTATCACAACCACCTGTTAAACTTACCATAATTTATACCATTTCTTTTTAAGTAGTTTGTTAAGAGTTTCTTCCCTTTTATCTTGTTTTTTCTTTTCTGGTGAGTAGTTTAACCAATAACACTTCTTACATACGATATATCCTTCAGGTGTTTTATTATCTTCTGGTATGGGTTTTTGTAAGATAACATCTTTATTACATAGCTTACAGTAAGTCAACATCATTCTAATATGTTATTTATTTCTACAGGAAAACGTGCAGAATTTTGTTTTTATTTATTCTTTGGTCTCTGTGGGTCACCACCTTTCACATAACTCGGAACCTCTAAGATATGTTTAACCATTCCTCTAAGAATCTTTAACTCTACTCTATAAGCTTGATACTCGTCACCATCAGAAGCTCGAAACGTTCTATCACTGATAATACGCTCTGTAATCTCTGATTCTAACTTAATAATTCTTGATATAATTTCCTGGTCAGTCATACTAATTATATCTTTCTTACGGCGATTTGTTTGTGAGTTAAATCAGGTCTGAAAGGTCAGAAATAAGACGAAAATGGAGGGTCGTCTAGAACGTACTAAAACAAAGGGTTTCAGACGGTGGGTGTATATACTTGTAAGTACTATATTAATCTTTTGGCGATAGACTGATAGACATCGATAGGATTCACACAAAATTATACAAAATTCCGTTCATTTTTTTGTATGTTATCTATTACCAAGAAACTTCGCCAAAAATCCTTTATATAAACCTAAATGGATGAATTCACCAAATTAAAGACAATAAAGGTCCTAAAACAGTTGTTTATCAAGTACCAACAATGGGACATTTGTGCTTATTTAAGAGACTTAGAAAGGTCTCAATATTCTAATATATCTGTCTCTTCAGAGAGTTTAACAGTAGAAGATTTTGATATTCCTCAGTATCTATTCTCTAAAGAGTTAATTCAATCGTATGGTATTGAATGGTCTCAAAGTGTCATGGAACAAAATAAGATATTAGATAAGGAGTTGACTCATCTTATAAGGTATATTAAGATAAGTAGTTTACAGATTTAATCAACTATCTGACCTATTCTCTCCTCTCTCCATTCATCGAGTGATAAGAAGTTTTCGGGGTCTACATCCATAACCATTTCTAATTTATCGTGTAAGATAATAAGACCAAGTTCAGTCCATTGATAAACCTCAAATATATCTCCTTTAAGGTAAGCTCTTTGATAGTAGGTATCATTGTAGATGTATCCACTAGAAGTTAAGGGAGCGTCACATATGGCGATTACTTTATTCACAGGTATTATCTATTGATATAAGTAGAGTCTAAGGAGTGGTCTATTAATATAAATGGACTTTCAATAGTTACTCTACTTCCATCAGAGTTATCATAATGGATAGAACCGTCATTATTAAGTGTAATGGTATCTGTATACCAGATAGCTTCTCTAAGACCTCCGTCAGATGTTTGGACATATCCGTGAATTTCATATTTCCATTTTTGTTCTTTATTATTAGAGCAATTAACAGTAAGTAAAGTTGTTGTTAAGAGTAAGAGGGTTAAGATAGTTGTTTTCATATACAATGGTCTATTATAGGTTGATTATTTTGATTTTTATAGTCTTTTTGGAATATAAGTTGATTATGGTGTTTTATGTCTACATTTCCTGATTCATCTCTTTTAGTTATGTGATAGTTAGGAATGTTTATAAGCATTTTAGTTCCATCGTCATATGTTACAGTGACGTTATTTTGAGTTATTTCCAGTTGTTTTATATTATTTAAGGGGTAAATCATATGATTTATATTATTGATTAATTAGTTGGTTTAGATTATGTTCTCTCCATTTATTGACGGCTTCTTGTTGTAGTATAGTTTCTTTACCTGATTTAAGGGTAAAGTGTGATGGTTTAACCTTATTATTTACCTTATACATCCAAATCCTTTCTGATTTGATTATAGCCCAATCTGATTGATTTACTTCTATAAAATCGTTATGGTTAAGATTTAGGTCATTATGGAGGGGTTTAATGATATCTATTATTTTAGTAGTCCATTTCTTATCTGTTATAATAAGGTCTGTATAGATTAGGTTTGGTCTAGTATTTTCGAGTATTTGTTTATGTAGTTTAAGTGTTGTGTCGTTTGGTGTGTTAAGTGAGTAATTGGTAAAAGTTAGTAGGTTTATCTTAGTTAGTTGTTTAGTGTATTGGTCAGGGTCTTCTATTTTCAATTGGTGTTTGTTTTCTAGAAACCATCTTATATCTATATGATTAGGTCGATTGAGTTTACCCTGTTCGATTAGGTGGAGGTATATGGTAGCGTATAGGTTTCTGATATCGATTATATCGGGTGATATCAGAAACTGGTCAAGTGATTTGGACCAATTGGTTTTAATGTTATCGAGCATTTCATGGGTAAAGATAAGTATAATTTGGTGGTGGGCCAAAAATTCCTGGTGGAAAAATTTTTAAATCGACTTACGTCGAATGGGGGTGATGGGGAAAAAATTTTTAAACTTCGTGACATCACAATAAATCAGAATAGTTAGATAATTGTAATAATATATAGAATAATGAAATACATAAAGACATATGAGGGTTTATTTAGTTTCTTAAAGAAGAAAAAGGGGGTTAAGGTTACCTTTGATGATATTCTGGAATGTTTATATGATTTAACTGATGAATCTAGAATTAAGAATCAATTGACTTCTGATGCTTATTGGTTAGTTTCCAGTAATTTATTTGTAGATGAAGGGATAGTTTTCAAGAATAGGGGTTTAGAAGATGACCACGATGCTTTTATCAATGATGAGCTTTATAGAGATAAGAATTTTAAGATAAGAAGAAATGCCATATCTTTTAATATTTCTTACAACCCAAAAGAGATATCAGACAGTGAGGTTAATGTAATATTACAGGAGTGTAAATCTAAGTTAGAGATATCGGAGTGTAAAATGTCATTCTTTATTTCCTGGAGGTGGAATGTTGAGAGAAACAATGATTCTGGAAATATCAAAAAATCACAAAGTGATAGAGAGTGGTGGGATTTTATGAAAATGATTTCTTTAGCACTTCCTAAGACTGGATATGGTCATATGCGTCAAGTGATTGGAGCTGATAGAAACATCACTGTTAAAATAGAAACTCCTGCTGGATTTCAATAAACTTACATTTAATATATAATGTAATGAAATACCTAAGATTATATCAAGAACATAATTCTATACCCGATAACTTTGTTAGATTAGATAGTATTGGTTATGTTTTAGATCCTAATGAAGGTCTTATTTATGCAATGTTGAAATCCGGAGGATATGAACATATGAACGGATATGATGTAGATGAGCAAGAAGTTCAAGGGTTGAGTGATGAAGATAGAGAGGTATTAGATAAGTATTGGTTATCGGTAGAACCTTTGGTTAGGGATAAGATTAACTTTGACTTAATAGAAACTGTTAAAGAGTTGGCCTTAGATTATTTAGATTCAGGGATGAGGTTGATTATTTATGTATTTATATCGGATATTTTTGTTTATACTGAGATATTTGAGCATGGTAGTGAATCGGTCAAGTATCCGAAATACTTTAGAAATAAGTTGGATATTATTGAGAAGAGTAATAGTATTAGGTATGCAATTAGGTTAGATGATAGTAATTACCGTTATCTATCTAAAGAATCTAAGGAATTAAGTTCTAAGGTAGTGGAATATTTCCCAGATGAAAAAATAGAGATCATATGAAATACTTAAAGAAAATATTTGAGGGTAATTTTATGTTAGATACTAATATACTTGGTGATATACTTCAAGAAATCACAGACTTAGGATATCTTTCATATGTAGAATCTCTTTGGTGGTCAGATGATAGAGGTAATTCGATTAGAATTACTATTTATGGTAAAAGTGAATTTGATAAACAATTTAATTGTGATGTGGCTTATATTTACACAGATGAGATAGGAGGAGTGGTTGAAAGGTTG
>JACCDW010436353.1_pt1 | contig 15674 bp, 20 predicted proteins | sample 7449781 | NCBI WGS metagenome assembly JACCDW01 (sample SAMN15323449, study PRJNA562643) | freshwater metagenome | isolation source: river surface water | place: USA:Blue River Watershed | collected 2017-08-18
ATCTGGAATGTATTTGTATAAAATTTATATTAATAACGCTCCAATCAGCACCGGACCCATTGTTATTCGTAAATAATTATCTTTGTTCTAATTGTAATTAGGATGACAAATTTAGTTGTAAAGCGAGATTTAAGTTTAATCTTATTTCTCGCTTTATTCAGTAAGCTAGCATTTACGCAAATAAACTTGGTAAATAATCCTTCTTTCGAAATTTATGATGATTCATGTTTGGCACCAGGCCAAAATATTACGCAGGCCAAATTTTGGTTTCAACCTAATCAATGGGACTGGCCAAATGGGGGGGCTGATTTTTATCATACAAATACTTGCGATCCAAATTATTCACCTCCTAGTCTCGGTGGATGGGGCTATCAATTCGCAAGAACTGGCAATGGTTTTGGGGGGGCAGGAGTATGTGTACAAAATCAAAATTTATATAGGGAGTATATGGAGGTATCTTTAAATGAAGAACTGGATGCCGGAAAAAAATATTGTACTTTTTTTTATACAACTAATAGTAAAATTCTCGGTTATGGTGCAAGCGACTGCGTACAACTTCTATTTTCCTCAGATAGCTTAATGTATCATGGGGTAAGTTGGGAATATTACCCTAGTTCTCCAGACATACAGAATAAATTAGGTAATATAATAACAGAAGGAAGCATTATAACAGATACTTCTAACTGGGTATTAATTAATGGAATTTATTCAGCCTTAGGTGGCGAAAAATTCATTACAATTGGTTGTTTTTCTCCTAGAGAAGAAATTAGTTTTTATTGTCCAAACGGCTCTGGTAATTGTGGATATGCATATTATTACTTTGATGATTTTGGCATTTACGAGCTACCTGAAATAGAAGCAGGCAATAACGATAGTATATGCAACAACGGAGACAGTGTGCAGCTTAATGCCATTTGCACAGGCTGCTGGCCAGGCCTGGAATATCGCTGGTGGCCTGCAACCGGTATAAATGATACTACCATTTTAAATCCCACAGCATCACCCACAATAACCACCACTTATTATTTTGGCTTAATAGATACAAGTAATACCGTACCGTGCATTGTAGATTTAATTGACAGCCTTACGATTTTTGTATGCGATAGCGCAGGCAACTCACCACCTTCTACAAATACAGGCTTTGTATTTAACATTTATCCTAACCCGTCGCAAGCTACTGTTACACTAAATTTTGAATCTTTACAAGAAAATGTAATGATGTTTATTTACGATGCAAGAGGGCGTTTAGTATTAAAACAAGCTATTGTTAAGGGAACAAAAAAAAAGGAGCTAAACATTGCCGATTTTGCAAGCGGAATCTATTTCATAACTGTTCAAAATTCAGAAATAAAAGAAACAATAAAATTTGTCAAAACATAAAATCTCAAATCAATTTCCAATAATGATTATGCTTTCAAATTTATTTTAATTATAAAAATTCGATACATTATTTCAGTTGAAATTTCCCAAATAAAGAACTAAGTAATTCCGACTACATTCTCAGTTTTCAATAATGAATAACACTGATTCTCATTAAAATATTTTTAAATCCAAAAATACGATCTTCAAAATCACTCCCATTAAATTGATTTCTTATTTAGGCCAATTTAGAAGAATAGATTTGATTTTGGGTTTAGTAAGTTGTTAAACTGTTCAATTTTCCTGTGTTAAATGTAATGTTACTTATCATTGAAATACGTTAGTTAGGAAAATTCAAATTAATATTCCTCCTCCAAAAAAATTCTCGCAAATCTAGGGCGCTTTATTCCACTGCTGCAAGGTCAAGTCGAGCTTTTGCCTCTTTTTTTGGTCTCACTATGCAACCACATTTTTCATTCTCCATTTTAAATTATTAATTCACTTAAAATTCTTTGATTATTCAAAAAAAGCAGTCAAAAACCTTGCATCCGCTTCATTTTCGCCCTGTCGGTAGGGCTTTCTTTTTTTTCTGTTTTTTCTTTTGAGTTAATGAGGTGCGCGAAGCGCTGATACGCAGAGCATAATTTTTAATCGTAAATTATGTTCAGTTTTCAACTCAAATCGTTTCGCCCGGAGAACAGTATTTCCGAGCCTCATTTCTTCATCCTTTGCAAAGGTCTTAACAGCGGGAAACCACTTTCAGAGCCTTGCCCGAATTGCTTTGTTTGTATTTGCCAAACAGAACAAGATAAAGAAAACTTATACTGGATCCTGTTCGCCCTTTGGCAAGGTCACCGATTTCACCAAGCCTTGTGCGGTTCAGTAATTCCCTTTATTCGCAAAAAGGAGCTTTCCAACCTCATCCATCAGGGTTTAAATTACGCCAATCATTTTCCGGTTAAATTCCGCAAAAATGTTCAAGCCCTCCAGCTCCTTCAACAGAAAGAAAAGGAATACGCCAAACTCACGCAATCAATCAAAGAGTTGAAAGTTGTTATCGGCCATCAAATGCTTAGATAAAAAGAACGCCACATCATCGGGTGGCGTTCAAATCAAAAAACCAAATAGTATATGTACTAAAATTTATAGTACATATACTATTTTTTCAAATCAAAACTATAACCAAATATTTCTCCAAAAAATAGGCAACTACAACAAAATCAACATTTAATAAGCCAAACATTATTTATTTCTCCATTCTTTATATCAATCCGAACATTTCTTACAAAAATCCTGCATTCAATATATTTATAACTTGGTTGAAATAAACAAATAATACTTACATATGCAAACAAATGTTAGTTGTGAAAAAATAATTCTATAGCCTAACACAAATAAGTTCGTCCAAATTATAAAAATATCAACTATAATAAAAATTAAAAAATGAGTAAAATACATGTGTCACATAAAGACATATCTAATTGGGCAATTGACAAAGTAAACCTACCAAAGGACAAGGCTGATGAATTTAGAGAACAGGCAAATCGACTTAGAGAAAAAGTTGAAAACTATTTAACAGAGCATCCTGATTTTACTCTACGAAAAATGTTGCTTTCGGGTAGTTTGGCAAAAGGAACGGCATTGAGATCACTGAATGACATTGACGTTGCCTGTTATATTTCAGGTGCTGATGCACCTCATGAGATTTCAAAATTATTAGAATATCTTGCGGAGAGATTAAGAAAAGCATTTCCTAATTTTGCTCCTGACCAAGTAAAACCTCAGACGTATAGTGTAACTGTTTCCTTTAAAGGCAGTGGGTTAGATGTAGATATAGTTCCTATACTTTATTATGGTGATCCTGATTGGCATGGAAAACTTGTGAGTCAACATGATGGCTCTTTTTTAGAAACTTGTATTCCTAGACACTTGGAATTTATTAGGAAGAGAAAAACAACAAATCAAGTACATTTTGCTCAAGTTATTCGACTGATTAAATATTGGGTAAGAAATCAAAAACAACAAAATGAAACATTTAAATTCAAGTCATTTATGGTTGAATTAATTCTTTCAAAACTTGCTGATGATGGCTTGGACTTTTCTGATTATCCTGAAGCCATGCAACATTTCTTCACTTACCTTGTAAAAAGCGAATTAAAAGAAATCATAGTTTTTAGTGACTATTATTCAAAGGGTGAAGCCAATGGTCACAATGAACCAATTAGAATAATTGATCCAGTTAATTCAAAAAACAATGCTTCAAAATTATACACAATACAACAGGCACAAGTAATAGTTGAGGCGGCATTGAATGCTGGTGACGCCATTGATTCCGCTTTAAATGCAACAACAAAGGAAAAAACAATCTATTACTGGCAGAAAGTATTTGGTCCAACTTTTAATATCTAATAAACAATGGAAAGCTCAAGTTATTCATTTAATACATCATTTACCATTAATAATGCGAAATATCTTGCATCCAAAATTGCAACCGATCTAAAGAGAATACAGCGATTTTATGGTTGCCCTTCGGATGGTCAAATAGCAGATTATGAATCTGAAATAATGGAATTGTTAAAGGAAGGTTATTTAGATAACATAACATACGGATTTAAAAGATCAGGTATCTGGATTAAGCCATCTGTAAAATACAATGCTATTGAACTTGCAAATGAAAACGCTGACGATGACCCTGGAAAAATAACTACAGGTGCAGATATTGGTAACGCAACATTTTGTTCTTTTCTCTGCACAAATGGTAAGTGGGACAATTTAAGTCAGACCGAAAAAGATAATTTTCTAAAGAAAATCCCAATTAAAAGAACAGAAGGGATTAATCCTCAATCTGATGGCTACTTTAGTAATGATCTTATTTATGGTTCTGGAGGAAAGTCAATAAATCGTTCAACCCTAAAATAGTAAATTGATGGGCGAAGGAAAACCAAATTTTGATGAACTTTTCGAAAAGGTATTATCTTATCCAGATTTTGAATATCAAGAAAGACTAAATATGTTGATTGGCTTAGATAATCAAAAAGATAGATTAAATAAAATAATAAGTTTACTAATAAATCCTTCTGGTATAAAAGAATGGGCTGAAAAATATCATTGCGGCACTAAAAGAGCATTGGATTATGTTTTAAGAAGGCCACCTCTTATTGTTTTAGAAGGTGATGTCGGATCAGGTAAAACAGAACTAGCAACAACAATTGGTGATGCTGTTGCACGGCAAGAAAAAATTGACATTCAATTATTACCTCTTAGTTTATCAACAAGAGGTCAAGGTAGAGTTGGCGAAATGACTAGATTAATTTCTGCCGCATTTGATTATACAATTGAAAGAGGCGAAAAACTGAAAAGTAAGTCTAGCAGTTCATCAAGAGGAGCAATAATATTACTAGTTGATGAGGCAGATGCATTAACCCAATCTCGTGAAAATTCACAAATGCACCATGAAGACAGAGCAGGTGTAAATGCATTTATTAGAGGAATTGACAGAATTGCAAATGAAAAACTTCCTGTTGCAATAATAATGTGTACTAATAGAATGAATGCTCTTGACCCTGCTATTAAAAGGAGGACTGCAGATATATTATCTTTTTTTAGGCCAACTGATGAACAGAGAACTCTTGTATTAAAAGAACCACTTGAAGAATTAGGGTTTACAAAAGACCAAATATTTGAAATAGTAAAAGCAACAGGTTCAAATAATAAGGAGCGAAATGGGTTTACTTTTTCAGATTTAACACAAAGACTTATTCCTTCAATAATTTTGAATGCCTACCCTAATAAACCAGTAGAATTTAAAAATGCTCTTGAAATTGCGAAACAAATGAATTCCACACCCCCTTTTAATGATAAATAAAATGTCAAAAAATTCAATAAATATAAATGAACTATTCAATGGATTACAAAAACAGATGGAAGTTCAGTTAAACACTAACAGAGATAATATATTGCATCCTGTATCAAAAGGAGATTCTCTTGAAAATGTTTGGATTGAATGGCTAAAGAAGTATATGCCAAATCGCTATTGTATTGATAAGGCAATAATAATAGATTCCGAGGGGAATCTTAGCGACCAAATGGATCTAGTAATTTATGACCAACAATACACACCATTTGTATTTACTCAGAATGGAATACATTATATTCCTGCTGAAGGAGTTTATGCAGTATTTGAAGTTAAACCAGATTTAGAAGGAACAACAACGTCAAACGGAGTAAACATGAGTTATATTGAATATGCAGGAAGAAAAATAGAAAGTGTTCGAGTTTTAAAAAGAACCTCTGCAAAGATTATTGATAGAGGCGAATCAAAACCTCCAAGGCCACTTACAAAAATTATAGGTGGCATTCTCACAAGCGTAAATTCATATTCAAAAAACGAGACAATTGAAAAGCACCTAAAAAGTTTATCAGAACTTAAAACCATTGACATGGGCTGTGTTGTCGAGTTTGGAAGCTTTAATATTGATTATAACGGTTCAGAAAAGAAAGAAATAACTGACCCTAATGAAAGAATTAAAGATTACTACAATAATCGTTCATTTAATAAAATCACATACAGTGAACGAGAAAACTCATTAGTAACTTTCTTTTTGCAATTATCTAGATACCTTCAACAAACTATTGGAACTGTAGCAGCTATCGACTTTAGTGCATATGCTATAAATGCAGGGCTCAAAATTGACGAAGAAATTTGAACACCAAAAAAAACCATAGTAAAAACCCCAAAATGTATTAGTATAAATACTATTTTTTCATCATCCACCAAACACAACAAAACGAGCTAATTTCTTTACCCAATAAGCAATTCAGCATTTCTTTTGATTCCTTTAACATCAAATTGACCATTTATTACAAAAATCACATGATTGTATAATCATTAATTTAGCAAATATGCTTCAATGCTCCACTAATACAACTGAAAATGGTTTTATTTGCGAAAGATTGTTGCGTGAATAAACAATTTATAATTAAGCCGGTGGACGGACGTTGCATTATTATTAATTTGGGTAGCTTTCATTTTTATTAATAAGGAAAAAAAATAAATCACATAAATACATAACTAAAATATATACTTATGAAATTAATTACACACCTAAATTTCAATAAAGAAATTTACTCATTCAACTATAATGGTGCTGGACATCAACTCACAAATTCAACCCAATATGCGCAGACTAACGAAAGATACAGATGGAGAAACCCATATCCTGGGACTGAAGACGAAAGATTCATTTTGGTTGGAGATGGGAATTATGTTTTAGCAAATGAACAGCTTGTTCATCAAGTTGCTTTTGTAATATTATTAAAAATTGGAACAAACGACCATTACGCTATTCAAAGAATCGTCTTTAATAACGAATTTTTAGCATAGTCAGTTTGGTTAACCGACATATAACTCAACCTGTGTGCAGCGGCCTAATTATAAAATGGGTTTTGCGTTAGTGGGAAGACATTGCGAATAGAAACATTTGAGCAATTAATAAACGTTGGCACTGACACACAGTTTCGGTTTCATAAGCCCACCAAAGCTAAGCCCTAAACCGTTAGCAACAACCTCAAAACAACAACGAAAATAAAAAATAAAATATGGCAGGATTTCAATCTCCAATTACAGTTCATCAAGCTATTGAACGAATTAACCGAAATGAATTTTTACTTCCAGCATTTCAACGAGAATTTGTTTGGAAACCTTACCAAATAGAACAACTATTTGACTCTTTGATGCAAGGTTATCCGATTAGCTCTATGCTATTTTGGAAAGTGAAAGAAAATACAAAAGCTGACTTCAGATTTTATCAGTTTTTAAAAAAGTATATAGAATACCACGCCATACATAATGACACCATTGCAACAAATGGTGTAAATGACTTTCACGCTGTTCTTGATGGTCAGCAACGATTAACCGCATTGTATATTGGTTTGTGTGGAAGTTATGCTTACAAAGAGTACAGACGAGCCTATGCTTACAGTGAATGGAGCTATCCAACACGACATTTGTATTTAAACATTTCATCAGAATTTCAAGACGATGAAAGCGATAGGAAATACAAATTTATTTTTTTAGATAAATCTGTTACAAAAGAACTTGAAATCTACATTGATGAAAATGATGAAAAGTGGTTTAAAGTAGGTATTGTGCTTAATTTGTATAAAAATGATAGTCTAGACGATTTTGCAGAAGAACACCAATTAAGCAAGGAATCAAAAAAAATGATTAAACAACTAGAAAGAGTAATACATACAGGATTAAACATTAATTACTATGAAGAAGACGAACAAAATCCAGACAAAGCTGTAAATATTTTTGTTCGTATAAATTCTGGTGGTACTACTTTAAGTTTTTCAGACATTTTAATGTCAATTGCCGTTGCCAGTTGGAAACAAAAAGATGCACGTACAGAGATCAATGATTTGGTTGATACAATTCGAGCCGAAGGTTTCAATATTGATAAAGATTATATTCTTAAATCATTCCTGTATTTGTATCACAAAGACATTCGTTTTAAAATCACAAGTTTCAATAACGACTTTATTGAGAACATAGAATATAATTGGGAAAATATTCGAAATGCAATTTTGAACTTATTTGCTACTCTAAAAACGTTTGGACTAACAGATTACACATTAACGACAAACAATGCTACTTTCCCAATACTTTATTACATCTATCACAGAAATATTTTCACAGACTTTGCAACAAAAACAGCTTTTAAAGATGATCGTGAAATGATAAAAAAATGGTTATTGACGATATTAGTAAGACGAACCTTTGGCGGTTCAACCGATACTGTATTGACACAATCTAGAAAAGCATTTACCTCAGAAATAGAAAAAAACAAAATAGGAAGCTTATCTCAATTTCCATCAGCTGAAATAAATAAAGAAATTAAAAAGTTCACTGAAATTGGCGATGACTACATTGAAGAATTACTACTAACTCAAAAAGGTTCGCAATATAGCTTCCCAATATTAGCCCTATTGTATCCTGATATGGACTACAAAAACAATAATTTCCATCAAGACCATTTGCATCCAGAGAACTCCTATGAATACATTTCAGACAGTGAGAAAGAAATCTACGGATGGAGAGTTTACAATTCAATAATCAACTTACAAATGTTAGATGCAAATGAAAATATGTCAAAAAATGCAATGAACTTGAAAGATTGGGTTGAGCAAGAAACTAAAAATGCAGACTTAAAGCGTTTTTTAGAAAATCATATAATCCCACAGAACATAAGTTTAGAGTTATCAAACTTTACAGAATATATAACAAAAAGAAAAGAGTTACTAAAATCAAAACTAAAGACGATATTAAGCTAAATGGAAAGAAAAGCAGTTGCTAAGAACAAACAAGCTCAAGCGGCTAAACGTGCTTAGTTTGTTTAGCCACTATGCGCCTGTTTGAGAAACGTATGCGGTAATTTTACAGACACGAGCACACAGTCAAATAGCAAGTAACGATGAATAAAAATTTATCAATTTCTAAAATAGTTTTGACACTTTGAATTACTTTAACTTCTTTATTGACGATTTCCGCCTATCATAGCATTTTCTAAAAATGAAGGAGTTATTTCAAACCTGATTAAAATAAATTGGGGTAGCCGAAAACCAATTAGAGTAGGCAATAAATTAAAAATTATCAAAAATGACAAACGAAGAAATTTTAGCCGAGCATCCAAGTTTAACAAATGAACAAATAGTTAAATATGAGATTGCAACTTCCGAAAGTATTCCTGAAAACATTTCAAGTTTACTATCATGTCCTTCTTTAGTATGGGTTCGTGACCAAGGAAATGTTGCAATAATGAAAGCAACAACCTTTGTGACAGTGAGAATTGACCACGTTAGAAATGGAAAATGGAATGGGGCTGTATTTGTGTCAATGATTCCAAATGACACTATTGAAATTAGACAAAATCTTGATGGTTTGAATTATGATGCTTTTTCCTGCTAAAAACCAAAGGCATAATATTAAAGCTAAAAAGGGTAGCCGAAAACCTATTAGAGTAGGCATTAATCTGAAAAGTCTATAAAAATGAAAAGAGTAAATGAAATGATAATCACTTGGAACAATGATGTTTTCAATATTGACAGTGAAGAGTATATAGGTGTTCTTGCTACTTTGCAAGAAGTTGATTTAGACTTGAACTCAATTCCCAGCCAGCTTTAAACACAATTACAATCCGTTTCTCTGAAATCAAAAATAATAGACCTTTTTTCAGATTCAAACAAAATCATCCCGAGTAAACTACTCCCTATTAATAAGAAGATAAGCCAAATAAATTTCCATCTCTTCGGTTGTACTAACAATTCTTCCATCGGTACCAATTGTAACGTTTGCACTAGAAGGATATGCTACAATTCTACCATCTATCCCTATTGCGGTTCCCCATGATTTAGGATGCGCAATAATGCGTCCATCTACTCCAATACTAGTCGTCCATGATTTAGGGTAAGCTATAATGCGTCCATCAGCACCAAAACTGGTCGTCCAATCAGATGGATAAGCAATAATTCTACCATCAGCACCAAAACTCGTTTTCCAATTAGAAGGATGCGCAACAACACGCCCATCCGAACCAAAACTCGTTGTCCATTTTACAACTGTAGAATCGTTCATTTGAGTTTGAGCAAACAAAGTCAAGTTGCACATTAAAATGAATCCAAAAATCAACATAATGAGGTTTTTCATAACATAAGATTTTAGTAAATATTTATAGGCATTTTAAAAACACCTCTTTAACACTAAAAATACATCAAAAAATGTTCCACGAACCAAACAACTTACCACTTTATTAGGTTAAGTAATTAAGAGTTATAATGAATATTGTATTTGGGTTTATATCGTTTAATTCGATATTGCTCTAATTTTCTTGCTTGAATTGATGTTTTGGCAACATCGAGAATCACCTCGTCAAAGATTTTTCCATTTGCTTTATGTTCATTTATCCGAGTATTAATTCGATATTCCTTTGAAATACCATCATATACTCTTTTACCTTTATTATTTAAAGTATAGTTAACAGTATCATTTTGGTTATCCAAAACAAAAGTTAAACTCAAAGTCCCTAGTCCACCAATCCATCTTCCTTTTCGAGATAATTCTTCCTTTTCTTCTTCCGTTTTTCCCAAAATTCGACCAACTAAATGACCAGTACCAACTCCTAAAAGTGTAATAAGTATTCTATGTTTTATTTCCATTTCCTTAATTTTTAAAAGTATTTTCAAGGTCTTTAAAAGCCTTGTTTATATCTCTGATTGCTTTTTCATTTGTTCTATTACTGTCCCGTAATTGTAATTCAAGTCCACACGTACACTTTATCAATTCTTCATCAGCAACTTGTTTAATAGTGAGAGATACAGATCGCATACATTCTGGACATTTTAATTTAACGGATTGTTTACTAATGTCTATCATTTCCTAATATTTTTTATCTCGTGGTGGAAATGGATCATTTCCAAAACTGTTTTTGTTCTGAATTTTAAAATTCTTTCCCATTACGATTAACTCGGCTTGCTGATTTTTAGCAATAGCTTTCCCTATTTCCATAGCTTCAGCTTTGGTTTTGGTTTTTTTTGTTAACATATTATTTCCTTCTCCATGTATGCCCCAACCACCTTGGATCGGAACGATATATTGATTTTTCCCTTTAGCCATTTTTTTCTACTTAAAATGATTCATTATTCTATTTCTGTCTTCATTTTCCTTATCATTCTTATGATACAATTCAATGAAAGTAATTTTTTGTTCATTTTGAAAATGAGCATAAATTAATCTCAATCCTGTGTTAACACCTTTGCCTTTTAAAGCCTTACATGCTATCTTTTTTACTTTGATAATGCAAGTCTCCAAGCCCAAATTATCAATTTGAAAACTAAAGGGTGGTCTTTGATCAGGAGTTACCTCTAAAACCTTTTTAACCACTTCTAAATCTTCGTTTAGCGTTCTGTATTTTTTTAAAAGGGTTTTCATGTCCTTTTTAAATTCGGATAATTCTTCAAAGGTCATTTTTGTTCAATTTCATCTCCATAATTTCTAACAGAGAAGGGAGCCTCCCTGTAAAAAGCCAATTCATAATTTATTTCCTCTCCTTCTTTTGAGGCTATCCATGGCAGATCTTTATGCGAGTAATTGCTGATTGTGGCTGCCGACCAATCACTCATTTGTTCAATCACTCGATCTATTACTTCTTTCTCGCTGGCTTTTAATTCGGTTAAGTCAGCTTTTTCCAAAGGTAAATAACGTGTTTGAGGAAAACTATGATACTCAGTTTTAACCCTTTTTAATTGTCCATTATCAATCATCTGATTAATAATTGCATCTAATTTTTGGGGGACAGGGCCATAGGGTAGTTTACGATAATTAGCACCTGTTAAATGTTCTTCATACAATTCATAATAGTTGAAATCAGAAAAATAAAGCAGTTTATAAAGAACCGTTTCTCCAACATTTGGCTTTCCTGCACAACGTTCAAGGATGTATAGAAGTACATTTTTAAACTTACCAACGTTTAGCGATGGTACAGAAATACGTTCTTCTTCCTTCTTCACCTTATCTTCTTCTTTATGATATAATTCATACACCGTTGAAAAATCTTTAGTCATAAAATCATCTAAAGAAAAAACCAATATTTTGGAAAGCTTTAGTAATTCAAAAACATCAACACTTCTATTTCCTAATTCCATTTGAGCTATGGAAGATCGAGATATACCAATAGTTCTAGCCAGGTCATCTTGAGAAAGCCCTTTCAATTTCCTGAGCTCTGCTATTCTTGATCCAATTTCCTTTTGTGATAAATTAAAATACATTTCGTTATGTTTTATCCGTTAAAAACTCAAATTTAAAAAATGTTTTAAAATAAAACAAGTATATGTTCTAAAATAAAACAAAGAAAAAATATTACAAGCCAAACAACAACCTCATCACATGAAACCTTAAACGGATTATCCTTGATCTGCCATTTCTGTGAATACATTCCCCGTTTTTTCCAAAAGGTCATGTATCACATCAATCCAGAAAAAGCACGGCTTTTGAAGACTGAGGATAGTCCGGGAAAGGACGTAATCCGAAGGAATCAAGTCCATCCTCGCTTCCATGCCCAAAGAGGAGTTTTATCGCCATGCGCGTTATATCCATTCCCAGTCTCTTTCGTTGCCTGAAGGCTCCAATCGTCAGGCCATGTTTTTCAATCTCTGGCGGTGGTGTCTTCGTCTCCATCGGGAGCGTTTTGGTGGGTAGTTTTCCGCCAAAACATTGAAAAAAACGATCATTTACTAAAACAAAAAATAGTACAATTACCATTTTTTCATAGTATAAGTACTAATTTTTCATTAGACCATAATATTCTAACTTCTAAAGAAATAGGATTTTCTGAATTATTTAAGTGCTCATTATATGATATTGATTTTTATTAAAATCCCATCTTTATATTTTTTGTAAATTAGAATATTAAGCTATGCATTTACTAAAAAATAATAGCGTCTAAGTTAAGACCAAAATCATTATTACTTTAAATGAAAAACATTGTATTTTTAGGTGGTATTCATGGGGCTGGTAAGGGGTCTCTTTGCGAAAAAGTTTGCAATGAACTTAATCTTATACATTTGAGTGCTAGTGAAGTCTTGAAATGGGAAGAAATAAGCGAAAAGGAAAATAAAGTAGTAAAGGATATTATTCTAACTCAAAATAGACTCATCACCAACCTAAGGCAAATCGTTAGGAAAAATGAAAAGTATATTCTTGATGGTCATTATTGTTTATTCAACAAGGACAATATACCTGAAAAAATTGATCTTGATACATTCAGAAAATTAAACCCCTTTGCATTCATTATTGTGGTTGATGAGGTTGTAGAAATTAAAAGACGACTTGAAAATCGAGATAAAAGAGAATATGATTATGAATTGCTTGTTAATTTTCAAGAATTAGAGCTTGAGTACTCTAAGGAATTGGCAGTAAAACTTAACAAACCACACTTGATACTTAAATCAGAAGAAAAAGATTACTTCAAAACATTTTTAAATTATGAGAATTTTACTTGATACCAATATTATTATCCATCGCGAAGCCAGTAAGATTTACAATCAAGATATTGGTTTGCTTTTCAATTGGATAGATAAGCTTCATTATGAAAAGTGTGTACATCCTTTAACTTTAGAAGAAATCACATCATATCAGGATGAGGAGGTAGTGAATACTATGAGTGTTAAAATTAGTAACTACAACTTATTAAAGACAGACTCACCTGAAAACGAAAAAATCATTAATCTTCGTAATTCAGACAAAACGAGAAATGATTTCATCGACACAAGCTTATTAAAAGAGGTATTAAATGACAGGGTTGATTTTCTTATCACTGAAGATAGAGGAATACATAGAAAGGCAAAAAGTTTAGGAATATATGAAAAGGTATATAAAATTGATGCTTTTCTGGAAAAATGTATTGCAGAAAATCCAGATTTAAAAGAGTATAAGGTTCTTTCAGTAAAAAAAGAATATTTCGGCAACATTAATTTAAAAGATGATTTTTTTAAATCTTTTATTGATGATTATGAAGAATTTGAATCATGGTTCAACAAAAAAGCAGACAACGAATCATATGTTTGTATTACTGACAATCAGGTTCGTGCATTTCTATATTTGAAAATTGAAGATTCAGGAAGCGAGGGATATTCGGATATCAAACCAGTTTTTAGTTCAAAAAAAAGACTAAAAATAGGCACGTTCAAGGTTACATCAACTGGTTTTAAACTTGGTGAAAGATTTTTGAAAATTATTTTCGATAATGCTATTGCTAACAAGGTAGATGAAATTTATGTGACAATTTTTGACAAAAGAGAAGAACAGCAGCGACTTATTAATTTACTCGAAGATTGGGGCTTTTCATATTGGGGAATAAAATCCACATCAAATGGTATTGAAAAGGTTTTTGTGAAAGAATTTCAAAAATTTAACCACAATGATAATCCAAGACATAATTATCCCTTTATATCTTTGAAAGATTGTAAAAAGTTTATAGTACCAATTTACCCGGAATATCACACCGAATTATTTCCTGATTCATATCTTAATAATGAATCTCCACATAATTTCATCGAAAATCAACCACACAGGAATGCATTGAAAAAAGTTTACATTTCACGATCTATAAATCGAAATTTAACAAGTGGAGATCTAATCATATTTTACAGAACAGGAGGTCATTATCAAGGTGTTGTATCGACCATAGGAATCGTTGAAAATATAATTACTGATATAAGAGATGAATCTCATTTTATTGAATTGTGCAGAAAAAGGAGTGTTTTTAACGATAATGAATTAAAGAAATACTGGAATTGGACACCAAACAACAGACCTTTTATAGTAAATTTTTTATATCACCATTCTTTTCCAATGCCTAAAGTAAATCTAAAAAGATTAAGAGAAATTAATATTATTAAAGAAGCCCCAAGAGGCTTTGAACCGTTAGAAAATGATAAATTTGAACAATTATTAATAGAAGCACGAGCAAATGGAAGTTATATTGTCGATTAAGCCTGAGTTTGCAAATAAAATTTTTGAAGGAGGTAAAAAATTTGAATTCAGACGAAGCATTTTTAAAAATAGAAATGTTTCAAAAGTAATAGTGTATGCTTCTTCCCCAATCAGTAAAGTAATTGGAGAGTTCGAAATTGGTAATATTCTATTTAAAGATCTCAATTCTTTATGGAACGAGACTAAAGAATATTCAGGAATCACAGAAGACTATTTTTTCGATTATTTTAGCGGAAAAGAATGTGGGTTCGCATTAGAAGTAAAAAAAGTGAAAAAATATAAGAAAGAACTTTGTATTAGGAAGTCATTTGGTAAAGTACCTCCTCAATCTTTTGCATACGTCTAAGAATACATTAAAACCTGGAATCAATCTATAATTTTAAAATTTAAATAGTATAAACCCCAAATTTTATTAGTATAAATACTATTTTTTAATCATTCCCAAAACACAACAAAAAGAGCTAATTCCCTTACTCAATAAGTAATTCAGCATTTCTTTTGCTTCATTTTACATTAAATTGACCATTTCTTACAAAAATCACATGTTTGTATTATCACTATTTTAGCAAATATGCTTAAATGCTTCACTAATACAACTGAAATTGGTTGTATTTGCGAACGATTGATGCGTATATAAAGAAGTTGAACTAAACCGATTTTACCCAAATCGGTAATTCTCGGAGGTAATTTTAGGGTAATAAAAATCCTTAAAAATTATCTTATGAAAAGAGAATTGTCCACGGACGCAAAAAAGCTCATGTTCGAG
>JACCDW010173530.1_pt1 | contig 15673 bp, 13 predicted proteins | sample 7449781 | NCBI WGS metagenome assembly JACCDW01 (sample SAMN15323449, study PRJNA562643) | freshwater metagenome | isolation source: river surface water | place: USA:Blue River Watershed | collected 2017-08-18
AGCAGCGCCAGCAGCGCCAGCAGCGCCAGCAGCGCCAGCAGCGCCAGCAGCGCCAGCAGCGCCAGCAGCGCCAGCAGCGCCAGCAGCGCCAGCAGGAAACATAGTAGCAGTTGGAGCTAGCGCAGCTGGGCAGCCTGCTGCTCCCGTTATTACTTATCAAGGTACAGTTGCTAATCAAGCACAACACTTGCTACAAAGAGCACAAGTAGGAAAGGAATATGATACTGATAATATTGCTAAGGCATTGAATGCTGTGAAAGAAAGCCTAGCGAAAGACTTTGATACAATACAAGGACTTATACCATTAATTTCAGATCCAAAAAAGAAAACTATTAATAATATTGGAAAGTCCTGGTTTGGCTTTAAAATTGGAAAAACCGACCATACACTCACAGAAAATGGTAAAAAGATTGTGAATTTCTTGTTTGGTATTAAAGGGAAACTTATTTCTCTTGAAACTGGTGGTAATGTAATTAAGCGGGAACAGCAAAAATTAATTAAAGCACATAGGAATACTCGGAATACTATTGTGCTAGCAACATGTGTGGTCGCAGTAAGCGGTATAGCATACTATTTGTATAAAAATTACCAAATTCAAGTAGCAACCGCAGAAGAAGAGGCAGCGAGGGCGCACGCAGCAGCGGCGATGGCAGAAGCAGCAGCAGCGGCGGCGGCAAAAGGGGCTGAAGCAGCGAAATTAGCCGGCGAAGCGGCTTTAGCAAGGGCCGCAGCCCAGGTGGCGGCGGGGGTGGCGAATGGTATGAATTTATTAGGTTATGTTTGGTCAAATATTCCATCAGCATCTAATGCTTTATCATTTGTAACATCATTGCCTGGTAAAGCTAGTCATCTAGTGGCAAAAGCGACAGTTGAGGCTGTTGTTGAGGGAACCAAAGGAGCTGTTCAAGGAGCAGTAGAATCTGCATTACCTAATTTCTTAAGAGAAAATTTGGCTCCTTTGGCAGTGGCTGGTGTTACAGGAGGTGCAACATTAGCTACAGGCTCAATTGCCAAGGCATATTTAGAATCTAGTAGTGATATGCGTGCCGCAGTGAATGAACATGAACGCATATTAGGACAGATGTATGGTTTATTGCTTCAAACATATTTCAATATGTTTAAAAAAGAAGTAAATATTCTCATTGAAATTACACGTAATGCTGGTGATCCGAGATTTACGGCGTTAGCAGCACAGGTTTTTTCTATGCACGGAGGAGTTGAAAAATATATTGAACATCAAGTTGAGGCATGGTTCAATAAAATACTAACAAAATCAGGTGTTGAAATTATATCTGCTTTAGATACTGAAGCATACAAACAATTTAAATTAGCATTAGTAAATTATCGCGAGCAGGCAGTAAATGAAATAAAAGTTGCTGCTGCTCAATACGAAGGTTCTATTCAAACATTGAAGAATGTATCAGGAAACTTAATTAAAAAATCAATGAAAATAGGCACAATGGCACCTATGTTTGCTGCGCAGATTGCACAAGCTGGAACGCAAATAGCATTAACAGCCTACACAGGAGGCGCATCAGCAATGCCAGTAATCGCAAATGCGGTCGGTGGGGCTGCCGGTGCTGCTACCAGAGCTTTTGCTGGTGCTGTGGGCGTTGTAGCAGGTGCCAGTAAAACAATCAGCACAGGTGTTTCTAGAGTTGTTCAGGCCCCCTTAGCAGCATCTACAGGTCTACCTGCGAGTGGGGCTCCCGCTGCGGCGGCGCCAGCGCAGGCTAGTATTCAACGCATGCTTACTGCTGACGAACGAGAGCAAGCCGCGATGCAAGAAGCCAGATTATTACAAGCCTTAATGGCCCAACCCGCAATGGCACAGGCGGCACGGGCATCAACGGTACATATTGAACAAATTAATGAAGAAGATGCTCGTCCACTATTTTTAGGAAATAAATCAAGTGAAGAATATGCTGCAAACGCTATGCTAGCGTTAGGAAGCAGAGGTGGCCGTAGATTACGTCGCACAATGAAACACAAGCGGAAGGCGCGCAAATATTCAACCCGTCGTAACCTGAAAAGAAAATATTAAGCCATAAAAATGGGGAACTCAAGTTCCACAACAATCGCTCAACAACCAAAAGCAGAGAAAAAGCCTGAAACAGAATCCTATAAAGATATAGCAATAACAGCTGCTCTTATGGGTGAACACATGAATAAAGTGTGTGCACGTATTATGCCTGTGAATAAACCTGTTGGAAATAAAGGCCCTCAACTTCCTACATAGTTTCAAAAATTGATGTTGATGCGTGGCATTTGGTCTACAATCGTAACAAATGCCACTTTCTATTACAGACGGCGCGCTGCCATGGCAGCGCCTAGCAGTGAAAAATGCGCATCCTCGCGATGAGCGCATTAGTTTTGAAGAGGAAACACATACTTACACAATTGATGGAAGCAAGGCCGGTTGGACAAGTTGTACCGGCTTTATTCACGGATTCTTTGAAGAGTTTAATCCAGATGAGGTGATTGCCAAGATGATGAAATCGCGCAATTGGCCCAAAAGCAAATATTACGGAATGACAGCTGAGGAGATTAAGAAGCAGTGGTCCGATAGTGGTGCGGAGGCAAGTACGGCTGGAACTCGTATGCATTTGGACATTGAACGATTTAATAATGCGGAACCTGTTGGAAACCTAGCCGGTGATGATTACGAACCCAATCCTAGCAAAGAGTGGGATTACTTTCTAGAGTACGATAGGCGTTATCGTGAAAAAAAGGGATTTGTGCCGTATCGCACAGAGTGGCTAGTGTTCAAGGAGGAGATTAAACTTGCTGGTTCCATTGACATGGTGTATATGAAACCAGACGGGACTCTTGCGATCTACGATTGGAAGCGCGCAAAGGATATGAAATTTGAAAACAGCTATCAAAGCGGCAAGGCACCTCTTGACCATCTTCCAGATACAAACTATTGGCATTACAGTCTTCAGCTTAATATTTACCGGCGAATCCTACAAGAAAAATATGGAATGATCGTATCGGAACTAGCACTTGTAGTACTACATCCGATTAATCCAAGTTTCCGTGTTGTAATGTTGAATATGATGGATGAGGAGGTAGAGGCAATGTTTCAGGTCCGAGCCGCAAAACTGGCTGCGGGCATTACAACTATCCACGAGGCTAGTGAGTCAACGGAGTCTGAGAGTGAGGATTCAAAAATTGATTGATTAGAAGGGTCTTTATATTTTTGTATAGAAATGCTACGAAATATGATTACAAAGTCCTTTACTAAGACGCTGCTGGGGCGGTGGGAACGATCTTGTGAAGCTACTACAAAAATAAAGGTTGATTGGGCTAACACGGATCACTGCGGCACTTGTAGCAAAGAGGATTTGAAAAGTATTTACTTCGATATCAAACCGTCCAGTGTAATCAATAATTTTGAAGAGGTTGTATATTGTATTGAAGCATATCATGATCAGGGAAATTATGTAAACAGCAAAAAGTAGAATAGTAAGCCTTACCTTACCCTAACTACTACTGTAGGAGTCTTACGGCCAAATCGCTTGCTAACTTTTTCGTACGATTCGTTCACATACTTGATCAGTTCCTCAACCTGCTTACGAATCTCCGCAAAATCTGCCCCTGGGCGTGTGACTTGTGAAATAAGATCGCGCGTTGCCTGTACAAATAGATCACGCACTTGATTCCGAGCGCGAATAAAGTTTGCGTCTTTTTCAATGCGCTGAAGATCGGTCTTCCACTCTTCTTCGCTGATCTCCTTATTCATAAACTGCACACGCAAGGCCCGATAGAGTTCAGTTGTATCAGGTTCACGAGTGTTGCGATGTTGCCAGGGGTCGTTTGCCTCCCGCATAAGACGCCATACTTCCATCAAATAGGCTGCGTCAGGATGCGGTGGTGTTGTAGGATGCGGTGCTAGGTAATTGCGGGTGCGCCTACGGTATCCATACTCATCATATGCGTCAGGGTCTAGCGCACGCATAATGGCTGTATCATCTACGCCACATGCTGCTGCTCCGCCACCAGTACCTCCATTGGCTGTAGGAGTGCGCCCTGTACGCCGCAAATACTCAAAGTAGTGCGGATTGTGAATAGGACCATCGGCGATCTTACCTGTGCGCCAATTAAACCCCGTATTACAATTTGTACACCACATTTGGTCGCACCCTTCAATCTTACAAATGCGCGCACCACACTTGGGACAGCCCCGTGATTCACGCTCAATTAGCGCAGCCGTAGCTACCTTGTCAGGATCACAGGTATGTTCCACATCACGGTTCAACCCCTTCAGATCATGGCAATGAGGGCATGTGTATTGTTCACACATGCCACATTTCCATGCCGTGCTCAAGAAACCTGTACATTCTGGAGCTGGACAAGGTCGCACAAACTCTGCCCGCTCCTTTTTCGGCGCGGCCTCTGTTGTAATGACTTCATTTTCAGTATCCGTGCGAAGTGGAGTTCGTCCATGTGTATGAATCACAGCATGTGCGTTTGCTCGTATATTTTCCGCTTGTGTCATCTTTTGTTTTAGTTTTGTCATCTTGACATGCAGTTCGGCAAGTTCCTTATTTGTGCGAGTCAACACCTCTTTGGCCTGTTTATAATCGGCTGCTTGTGCCTGTGTAGCAGGCAAACGTGACTTTTCTCTGTCAATAAGGACTTTTTCACGATGCTCCTTAAACGTGGAAAGGCGAAATGTTCGTGTTAGACTGTCATCAAGAAACTCGCGTTCCCAACCATGGCCGCAATCTGTATTTACACAGCGCGGTGTATCATTAATGTCATTGAGTAGGTAAATCTGTAGACATGTCCTACATACCACTGTGTGACAGTATGGACATTCTGTAGGAAAGCGAGTGGACTTGTTTGTGTCCTCAAGGCAAACAGCGCAAGTGGAAGCCATTTTCTACACTGTGTGGGAAATGGCTTCTATTAATAGCTCAATTTTTGCAAGCGAAGCGGTCCAGAAGCGAAGCTGCCCAGAAGCTCAGCCAAGTAGACCTCGCAAACTTTCAGGCAATTCGCTATGTTTTAATACATAACTACGATTATGTTTTTGTAAAGGCACGCCCTCTGGATCTAACACTATGTATTTAGGTTCTGCTGCTGCGCCACCTGCTACGGCATATACACTCTTGTACTCCATGAGCCCTGATACTGGATCATACTGTGTTGAAATCACGTTCAAGCCTAGTGTACTAGCTATAGTCGCCCATTGTTCGCCGCCACTATACGGTGATCCTATTTTGGCCTCTAAGTCTGCTAATGGCTTGCCTGTAATTCCTACAAGTGCTGTAATCTGCTTTGCGTACACATCGCGCTCAATTTCAGCACCAAATACAGGCATCATTAATGATGCTGCCCAATCAACTGGTAAGCCCATTTCGACAACTTCTGTATTGTTGGACTTATCAACTTCCTCAGGGTATGTGTATCCGTGTGTGAAATCACTTGGTTTACGCCCATAGTATCCAAGGCGTTCATACAATACATGATCGCCACGACCCTCCGCTGTAAACATAACGGAATGATCACCTTTGATTAGTGCGCTCTTTGTCAAAGGTCGTAAAAGTGGCACATCGCCACCTAGAACCTCCATAGCAAGACCAAACGTGCGCAACAACTCATCTGTTAGACGCGCAGTTAATACACGGACTGGATTTGTATACCGTTCCGTATTTGGAGGAGTATGAATCAAACACCGACCACCAGAATAGGAGCAACCACCACTACAGTCTTTTTCGGATTTGATTGCCGTACAGTCACGACGCAAGATAAAACTACGAGATTCGCCCTCTGTAGTTATTATATCAGCTATAACGGGCAGCAATAGCAAATCAAGACGCTTCTGTAGTTCAAACAATGGAAGCCGTGATCGTGCTTTACGCAGTAATTCAATCTGATTTCGCACACGCATACCCATAGGATGTGTGTTTAGCCAATTACTTATTGTAATACGAACATGTTGATACGCCTCGTCCAATTGTTCCTCGCTTGTTTGCTCAATAGATGTTGCGCCAGTTGGTGGATACGCGAGTAATTCACTGTTTGTGGACCAAGGCCATGCATCCTTAATTTCTAGTGGCACAAACTCATTTTTCAAATCGTCAAAAATAGTATGTGTGATTTTAAGATCACGGTTAAATGGTTTTATGAGCACCGTTGCGTTACATTCCAATTCTAGCCCAGTGTATTCTGTTGGGGTTCCAACAAGTGCTTTTGGTCGTAGACCAGGGAAAAACTTACTGATCTTCTTTTTACCTACTGCCTTTGCTCGGCCAGCAAATACATCCAAAAGATCCCCTAATTCTGGTTGCGGCATTGCTTCCTCACCATATACACAGCGTATATGTGGCACAATCATACCATCATCAACACATGGCAAGTAAAAGTATTTTTTATTGTAGTTTATGATGACGCCGGCAAGGCGATTGCTACGATCACGCAGCAATGAGTGGAGTACACCATCTGGTACTCCCGCCCACCCTAGTTCAGACTTGCCGCGATATGCATCAATAATGTCGGATACACGCGGCATACCTTTGGAATCTACAACTGGCATCCAAGGGTGGATCGGTTCTGCTACGCGTCCGCAACCCTTTATTGGAGAATAATATTGGGATAAAAATCCGCTTAAGCCCTCACGCAATGGCTCAGATAATGTTCCAAATAACTCGCTTTCTGGTTGTAAAACGCCAACTAGTTTACGATCCTCCTTTGAAACTCCATCATATAAAACAAGCGGATCATATAAACCACTTACAGCATCTTCAAGGACCAATAATAGGGGCGGTTTGTGAAGTTGGTCATAATAGGATATACCAAAATCAGGGCATTGAATTGTTGGGTTTTTGCCGTCCTTAGGATAAACTATCCGCACAAGTATACATCCTGATTTTGTAAACAGACCTGGTGTCGCAAACAGCCCTTCAAAAAGGCGTAAATCTTTAGCAACTTCTGTGTTAGCTAAATAATTCTTGAAATTTTCAAATGCAAAAAAGGCCATCTTTCCGTACGCACGCTGTGATGCGTCTAATTCAGGCACTGAATTACCTACAGTTCGCCACCAAGTTAAGAAGCGTGCCTCTTCCCCTTCCTTAAAATCGCGATCAGGGCGTGAAAATTCATGAACAAGTGTGCCATAATTTGCCTGTAGGAATGCTGTGGCTAATTCAATGGACTTTTCTTCAAACAATGTCTTGATTACATCAGGGCCTTCTATTTTTGCGTTTGTTGTCTGATCAATCAAATGCTCTATAGCGTAGCGCGCATAGGACAGCAGTGATAAGAAATTTGCTCCGGCAGGCGCTTGTGGATTACTAATACCCAAACGGACAATTGCTGAGGCAGGATATGCCAAATAAGAATTGATCTTTTCAATAAAAGCACCTTTGATCTTTGTTAAAAACTTTTCTGGGTCTTGTCCAAGTAGTTTATTTACACTTGATGGCGGTATAGCCGTTGCGGATGATTCTAATTCAAACCAGTTTTCTGTGCTTCGCCCCAATATGTTTTGTGCTGGAATAAACCATGGGTTCATTGTGCTTGTTTGTACCAGTGTAAAGGTTTGATCGGCAATTTGATGGCGAATTGCGTAGGGAGAAAAGGGGCGAGCGCGATTTTCGGCATCCGCTGCTGCGGCAGCAACAGCTGCGATTCCTACAGGCTTTGGTGCCGGTGCTTCACTCTCCTTATGCTCTTCCACACCATCGTTGCGCGCCTGTATAGATGGTAATGCTACTTTTGGTGGTGGAATGGGTTGTGCGCCTTCAGGTGTACCAAACTGATTTGGATCAGCAAAACAGCACGGTAGCGCAAACTTATCCTTGTGGTTCAAAGTATCTTGAATACCTCCGTATTTAGCTACTTTACCACCTGGAGCAGTCGGTTTCCTGCGCACAACAGTTTCACCTGGAGCAGGCGCTAACATATTCTGAATTTCAACACCACCGCAAAAAGGACAGCTGTTTATAGATTTTGGTGATTTATCACGATATTTATCACCTTCAAATTCACTTACAATTAATGGCAAATCGTCACGAGCACACCACAGTTCCGCACAAATGTAATAATTTGGCATGTCTAATTTTGTGCCAAGCCGAATAACACTCCATAAAGGCTTCTTTTTCTGTGCTTCCAACAGTGTAGCTATTTCTGTTTTTGTATCTTCTGAAACTATTGATGCGTATTCAGGCAAGCTAATAATACTTTTTCCTTCACCAAGTGGTAGGCCAAGTTGTAACGCACGTTTTTCTAGTTCTATTCCTTCCGCGGGCATCTTTTTACTAGCACGTATAAACTCCTTTTTTCTTTCTTTTACTGACTTGTACACAGTGTTAGAAATAAAAAGATCCTCGCCCTCTAATGGGGCTTCCAGCCAAAAGACACTATCACCATAAATGGCGCGCGCCTTGCTATACGTTTCTGGTGCCATTACATTTGGCTGTTTGTTTTGGCTGCTCTGACAAGCACGACTATAGACTGTTACACGTTTTTCGTCTGTTTTTGTATATCCAAACAATTCATTATCATACTCTTTCAAGCGTGTTAGATAAAACTCCTTTAATGGCGGTAGTACTTCCCCTTCTTTCAACACTTTTGGTAGCTCTGCTGGAGCGACTTCCATAACAGGCACTGTCATTTCCACGTGTGTTTCAGCTGCTTCCGCGTTAGCCATTTCACCCATATGCCCCATGCCTGCTAACATCATCATCATTTCTTCCTCTGTCATACCATTTGGCGCTGCTTCTTCCATAGCAGGTGGAGCTGCTTCCAGATTTGCTGCCTGTACAGCCGCTGATGCACGGGCAGCACTACCCTCTACACCAAGTTGTTCAGATTTTAGACTTGTCATTACTGTCATACATGTTAGAACACGTTGAAGGTCACGCTCCGATTCAACATTATTCACATTAAATATGTATTTTGGGTGATTGTTATAGTATAATATGGATGATCCTAAACTGGCTGCTGGTAGTGCACTTACATCACCACTTTGTATGTACTCGCTATTTCGTGAAATCCAACGTTGAATATACGCACTTGCTTCCGTTGGTGCTATACCAAATTCTTGCGCAAGTGATACTATCCAAATTTGAACTGGAAGTTTATCAGCACTTTCAGCGGTTTCACGGAAATACAAGTGTGTAATAAAATTCATGATTGGGTCTTTATCCGCTACAAAATTATCTACTGCTTTGTAACGGAACGCAAATACAGCTGGATCTCCTGTTGGTATCTTATCTTCCAGGAAAAGTGGTACTAATACATTATAACGAGCACGCAATTCTGCTTTGCTTGGACGCTCAAGATCCTGTGACGCACGGAACCCGTATGCTGCGTCTAACTTTACAAGTGTAAGTGTCTGAGCATCTGCCCATGGTGTTGCGGCTAGAAAATCTGGTAGTATTTTCACTGCTTCTAAATATGTTTTGTACAGGATTGGCTTCTTTTTCTGTGGCGCACGCATTGCTAATGATGCGCTTCCATCTTCTAATATAGACAGTATCCATGCTGCGCCTAATGGCGCGGATGCTGTAGTAATTGGATGGAAAATCATAAATACAGATTTCATGTCAACAGCGGGCTCCTCTGCCATAAGTGCTTCCATCAAATCACTGCTCTGAATTGCACTAGCCCCTGATGCGGTTGTAAACACTTTTCCTAGTGGCGGATTACGATCCTTTGCTGGGAAAAACCGCAAAAAGGGGGCATTTTCAGACGGTTCTGTTTCGTAGAATTTGAGCTCAAGTGTTTGTTTTGTGTATTTGGGTTTCTGTGGCAATGTAAATACAACTTCGCGCAACTGTGTGAGCTCGCAGGTTGGAGCAGCAGTAATTTGTGGGGCTTTCAAAGCAGATTCCAGCAATTCAAGGCGTTTTGCCACTGCTTTTCTGTAATCGGCTGCTATCGTAAACACCTCTTTATCTTCGGGGCGCAATGGTGTGAATATTGCCGCTAAATCATCATATGTGTCAATCGCAGGGAAATATAGTTGAAGATATCCTTCAAATACTGACTGAATTGGTAAAGCACCGTCGCGATACCCAGACGCAGCAGCTACAGCACTGTAATTCCAAACATGTACTTTCAGATCATCTGCGGAGGACCACTGTATTACAGATTCCAGTTTTGCACCAGGGAATAATGAGGGGTATACATCTGGGATTCGTGCGTCGTCTTTGTAAATTCGTGCATCAGGTTCACCGGCGTTAGCCGGATTTAACGGGTCAGCCAGGCTACTTGAAAATGACCAACTAAATTCTAAGGGGCGATAGCCGTCGGCCGTTTCCACAGCTACAAACAAAAGATTAGGAAGCCACGCCTTTTCATCCTTATGTTCCAGTGATATCATCTGTTTCAGATTGTAAACAGATAAAAATGGATATACATCGGTCAATGGCAATGTGCTAGTTGTTTCATAATCTGTATGTTGTATGACCTGGATTAACCGTGGCTGTAACGATATAATCCGGGGCGGGTTAAGAATATCCATTGCTACTCTATGTGTGATTTATTTTACCTACAAGTTTACGCTTTTATACCATCTTTTACAGACTCCTTATAGGTTGGGCTATCTGTAATGTGGACACCGCAGTACTCAACAGGGTGCGCAGCAAAGTCAGTATATTGATAGATTTTAATATGCTCTGCCTGTTTTAAAACCCAGGCAAAATTGTTCCAAAACTCGGGTGTATGACCTGTACTTGCGGTTCCAACATGACTCATTTCGTGTAATGCTACAAATACCACGACGTTTTCCTGAACCAATTCTTCCTTTTCATTTCGCTGCCGCAAGCACATAAATATCTTTTCCCCCTTGTTTACGGAATAACTTGTGTACTGTGCATCAGGTGTAGATTCTGTAAAACGTGCTGCACTGAAATCAAAGTTTCGCAATATCTGTGATACAAACGGTTTCTCCTTGTGAGATTGTTCAAAATGTTTACGAAGCAGTAATAGTTTCGCGCGCACACGTGCAAGGCGATTTGCGGCTTCCTGCTTATCGGGTAAATTCCGCACAAGGTAGTATTCGTTGTCTACTTCTGATTTTGTTAACGAAAGAGGATATTTTGATTGTTTGAAATACAGGGTTACCCACGCAACTGTCACCAAGACAATTACAAAGACCCATGGATAAGTTGAAGCATCCATTTACATGGGTATACGTAAATTTGTGGGGTCTAAGGCGTGTAGTATACACTCTTATCAAATATGGGGCGTTGTCTTGGTAAAACTAAAGACAATCATCAATGTATACGAAATTTACAAAGTGGGTTGTACTGTAAATCTCACAGTGCTCAAGCGCCTGTGCCTGCTCAAGCGCCTGTGCCTGCTCAAGCGCCTGTGCCTGCTCAAGCGCCTGTGCCTGCTCAAGCGCCTGTGCTTGTCGTTAAAGAACTTCCAACTTTGTACGATTTAGTAATGGATAGTATTGAATGTTGTTCTTTTTATAAGTTCAAAAGCGTTAAGAAAAACGCATTTCAGCTTACAAGTTTAGAATCTAGTAAAGCAAGGCTCGTATTTCATGGTATAATTACGAAAGTGTACACAAACAGTGTATTTGTATATAAGCCTAGGTTTCTTACACTTGAAATGAAAAAGGCTTGGCGGAGAAAACAGTATCGTATGTTTCAGGCGCGCCAAGAGTTTGCGCGTCGCATAGGCATTGGCTCTCAAATAAAGGTTCAACAGGAAATTGCTGCTTCCTACGGAAATGGATTCTTATCAGGGTCTGCGTATGGCCAGCGATCTGGCATTAAGTCGGGGGTGTTCATAGGATTTCTACTATCACTTTTACTCAGCGCAGCAGCCTTTGCCAGGATAAATAGTTGTGCCACTAGGATCACAGCTTGAGCAGCCTTCATCCGTTGCGATAACACGACCGGCGCGCAGTGCTGTTGTAAGACTGGCATCCCGTGTGTTTTGTGTATACTTACTGATGCTTGTAGTTGATGCTGCGTGTCCTACAGAATCAATCCGCAATCCTTCTGAAAGCGCGGTTTGTGTAACCGGAGGCACGGTTTGGTAGGCGGGGCAGCAATTGTTTACTTCTGTCCAAATTGTCACTGCTTTAGCACCCTCACCTACTTGTACAAGTCGGCCGCCACTTACAGCTCCGCCAGCAGCTAGCTTTTTCTTCCGTAAATATTCGGCATGGCTCAGAGGTTCAGAACGACTTACCATTGCTGGTTGACAGCATTCATTACGACGAGGATCTGTATTGGGTGGGACAGGGCAGCATTTTGGCACATACGCGGGGATTGTGCTTTGGAGAACAGCGTTACTGTTACAACATTTGTATCTGTAACGACTTGACATCTTCTATTTCTATTGTAGAAATTGCTTACATAGATCCTTGTCATTTTGGTTGTCTTTCATGCATTGAACAAACTCTTTCGGAAGTTGTATATCGGGCTTAGGATCATGTGTATGCACATGATGTACAACCGGATCATTCCCAAAGATATTGCGAGCAATAGTTTGCCCTGTGCCCCATCCAAATCCTTGCCACATATTTGAGAAAAATCCAGGGCGTTCCACTTCCACGGTGTGATGGTGGTGTGTTGTAGCTGGAACTGGGGTTGAGACCTTGGGGTGTTTAGATTTGCTAGAACTGCGGCGCACCATTTTTCTACTTTGAAGTATGACTCAAAAATTTAGACCGATGAATATTGAAAATAGTCATCAAAGGTGACCATTTTTATGATTTGTCGGCTAGCCTAGCCCATAATACTATTGAAAATGAAAAAGTAGATCCATTGAATCAACTTTTTCCAAGACTCCTATGCATCCAAAAAAATTATTTAAAAATTTTCAAAAAGGTACTGTAAATTAAGCGATTTCCAGGGGACGGCGTGCCAAATCAGCTTCTATTGTTGACTGCATCCAAGGGCTTACTGTGACCTGAGGATTAGGAGGCTCGCTACGCAGATCGTGGCTTGCATTACGCAGGCTCTGACCCACTGTGTTCACACCAATGTTAGCACCAGCGTTCAGGAAGTTCTTGCCGGCAATATCACCAGCGCCCATAGGGTTCACCTGAGCCCACTTGCTGTTAGGGTCATTGGGCAGCAGCTCCTGAGGGGCCAGCTGATTCTTAGGGTAGCAGTTGGCGGGCTTCTCGGCAGCGGCAAAAGGCATTGCACTGGGAGACAGATTCTCAAATCCCTCAGTAGCCATCTTACCAGCGCTCATTTCATGAGCAGCAGGAGCGGGCTCAGCACCCTTCTTAGCACCTGGAGCCATAGGGCTCACGTTCTCAAATCCCTCAGATTCATTGTACTCATTGTTCATCACAGCAGCCTCGTCGTTTTCACCGGCATTGGCAAAAGCACCAGCCATCTCGCCGTTCATGGACTGAGGACCAGTGGTATCAATCACCATGTTGTTTTCAAAGCCTTCCTTAGCACCCAGCAGACCACCGAATGTAGGGTCTAGCATATAAAACACACCTAGCGCAATGGCGACAATCAGGATGGCCAAAATCATGTTCCGGGACAGGTCCATAATGTTTCTATTGCGTTGTGTGTATTTTTTTTTGACGGATGAACATAACCCTTGTCGTATCCAGTTTAGTCATCTTCAGCCGACCTATCGCTAGCATAGTCTGTAAATGCCGACTCAGAATCGGAAAGCTCATACTTTTCATAAAATTGCTCTTCTGCGCGTTCGGCGGCAGCGCGTGCTTCAGCAGCAATTCGGAAAGCTTCGCGTACACGTTCCTTTTCCGCAAGTTTCTCCCGTTGTAGTGCCGCCGGGTCTTTTATCATAATTGTTCCAGATTCGGATGGTATATCGTAAACCTCTGAAATTTCTGAAGCACCTACAGTTTCATCCCATTCAAGATCATCATTTACAGCCGTATCCGTAACAGGACCCAAATACATACACGAAAATAACGGAGATATAGTTGACCGGGATATGTAGATGCCGCGCAATGCTAAATCAACTTTAGCAGGTTTTTGTGTAATACTGCTAGAATCAACATTTGTGTAAGGACTCCAAGAAGCTATGCCATTGTTGAGTACAAGCCCCCAATTCGGACATATACCTTTTAAGGATTCGTAGCTAGGTTGGGTTTTAAATATAGTTTTATGCTTAGTTAGCTCTTGTAGTAGCTTCTCTTGGAGAGTTTCAAACTTAGACTGATGCGAAAGATCGGGAGTAGGCAGTTCAGCATCGTCTTTTAGGAAAAGTTCAAGGCCTAGAGCGGCCGGTGTGCTCAAAGGCACAAAAAACATAGCTGTTCCATTTCGTGTTACACGTTCCGGGGTTCCAAACATCTTTTTGGTAGTAACCGCGATTGAAACTTGCAAAAAAGTCCGCAGGCTACTGTAAATGGAACATGAACGCGATCGTTACGCTGAAGCTTCAAATGATATAGCAAATCATGTTGGTGATAAAATAATGAATATACTGAAAAAACCAGAGAATCAGGCACGGCTACAAGCAGTCCTTGATCCTATTGTCAGTCATATTATAAATCGCGTATTTCCTTATATATTATTATCGGCAATCTTGTTTCTGATTTTGTTCATTTTAACAATGGGCACATTTTGGATGGTTATGAAAACAAATGGATCAACTCCAAGCATTATATCAACCCTAAAATCGGACTAGTAGTCTATATTCGCTCTCTGATAGGATTGCTAGTTCCGTTTTGCGGAATTCCTCCAATGCTTCCGGTTCAACACATGGATACGCGCCATACATTTTTTCCCATTGTTTCTCACCCATAATTTCGTATATATTTACTGAATTTCCTACATAAGTTTCTATTGCTCTTTCGTAGTGTGAAGTATCTAATACATTCAAATGCTGTAAGGTGTTTTTGAGAGCGCCACGATACTTAATCGCCCAATATGCTGATTTATAAGGCAATGAAACAAGATTGCTTGTGTAATCACACCCCATTAATACACACATTTCAACAAATTGTGTATATGTGAAATGTGCGGTTTGTAATATATCCGATAAAGTGTATTGCTTCCAGCAAAGGCTACCACCTGGAACCGCAAGACCCTCTGGCACAAGTAATGTTTCTACACCGCGTGCTAGGTAATCATAGTCATTACTTATAATTGCCTGTATAACACCTGTTTTTATAAAATGCGCTAGAACTGTATCAGCTTCACCGCTTGCGTTCAATGGCAAAACACCGCATGCGTAACAGAGTTGTTTTGCGCGATCACGTTCCTCAGATGTCAAGTAATTTGTAACTACATCCAATGCCTTCACTTTTGACTCCAGTACATGTTTTTGAGTGGTTGTCAACTGCACGCTAGTTAGGTCTTTCAACAGGGCTTGTTTTGTAATCTCCTGATGCTGTTTCTTAGAGGATCGTTGCTCCAATGTGCCCTTTTTAATAGACGGTGGTTTGCCGTCAAACACAGGTAGCAAACGTATTTCCAAATGCGCTGCTGCTGCTAAGAATGACCCAAGATATGCAATAGGGTCTTTCTTTTGCGCTTTTGCTTTGTATAGAAAGCCAAGGATATCAAATCCAATAGTCTTGCCTTTCCATGCTGTCCAATTTGGCGTTTTTATTGTTTCGGGTGCCGTCCAGCTGATCCATCCTGCTAGACCACGTACACCCATAGTTTTACAGGCATTGTTTGGCCTGCAGAACTACTCATTTTTTTTGCGCGTGAAACCAAACAAGTTACGAAATTTTTGTAATATTTTCCCC
>JACCDW010963174.1_pt1 | contig 15672 bp, 25 predicted proteins | sample 7449781 | NCBI WGS metagenome assembly JACCDW01 (sample SAMN15323449, study PRJNA562643) | freshwater metagenome | isolation source: river surface water | place: USA:Blue River Watershed | collected 2017-08-18
GCCGCTTGTGCTGCTTGCTGCGCTGCTAAAGCCTGTGCTGCTGCTTGTTCTGCTGCTAGTTGTGCCGCTGCTGCTTGTGCCGCAGCCTGTGCTGCTTGCTGAGAATCTTGAGTTGTTGACACAACAACATCAGCAGTTTGAACTGCTTGTATTGCTTGAACAGTTTCGGTAATTGCTGTTTGAGCCAAAGTAACTGCTGTATTCATAGCAGTTACTGCTTGCTGGGCATTTACTAAATCGGATTGAGCATCAGTCAAATTGTTAGCAGCCTCGTCCTCTTCTGCTTCTAAAAACTCAAGTTCATTTTGTTCTTGCTCAAGTGTGGCTTCTGCTGTTGCTAAAGTTTGAAGTTGTTGGGTTGTTGCTGTTGATTGAGTGAATTCTGAGCCAGGAACTACTTCCCAACCACTACCTGTATAACGAAGAAGCGCAACATGGGCGCCTCCACCGTTCTCGTAATACCACATCTCAAAGGCTTTTCCAGTTCCAGCAGTTGTTGCTACGTCTGCTGTAGAACCGCCTCCGCCTTTGTCATACCAGTCGTTTATGACAAGTTCCCCATCAAGATAAAGCCTTACTCCGTCATCGGCTGGTGTATGAAGATATTGAGTTCCAGTGTATTGAGGAGTCCAAGTTCCAGAATACTTAACAATCACATCTTCTGAACGATTAGACCCTGCTACTGCTCCGCCACCCCACTGCTCGCTGATGCCGTTTGTATCAGTAGTAGTGTGAATTGGTGTTGCGCCAGTTGGAAGAACAGGAGCGTTGTTTTGTCCTTGAACATTGAATACTTCTACCTTAAGACCTGGTGATGTAGCAGCATCTACTACAGCCTGAGCGCTTGCCTCGGCAGTAGTTGCCTGAGCCACAACGACTTCCTGAGCATCTACAGCATTTTGAGCAGTTGAGAGAACCGCGGTCTTATCCTCAACTACAGCAGTTGCTTCTGCCACTGTTGGGGCGTTTGCCGATAAAGTTTCTGCGGTAGTCATTGCTGTTTGTGCTGCTGCTACCGCTGTCTGGGCTTGAGCAACTTCTACAGTTGCTGTTGCTATAGCAGTAGTTACTTCTGTTGTAGGTTGAAGCGTATTGGCAGTTTGTGCGAGCGTAGTGACTGTAGATGATAAAACTTCTACGGCTGCTGATGAAACAACAATTTGAGCCTTAGCGACATCAACAGTTGCTTCCTCTACTTCCGTTGTTGCTGTTGCAGAAGCACTAACTGCTGCTGTAGTTGTATTAGTTGCTACTGTTTCTGCTTGCTGTGCTGTGGTGGTAGCAGTTGACTCTGTTGACTGAAGAGCAGTAAGAGTTGTTTGAGCAGAAGACAAAGTTGTTTGTGCTTGAGTATTAGTAGCCTGAAGAGTTGTTAGAGTTGTTTGTTCTGACGCAAGAGTAGCGTTGGCTTGTTGAGCAGCGGCAGTAAGGGCTGGGTCAGAAGTTGTTTTAGTTACAGCAATATTATCAATAATGTAATAATCTGGGTCTTTTGTGATAGTAATTGTTTGAATGTTTGAGCCAGTTATGGTCTCTGTTGAGGTATATCCGACTGCTTGTGTTTCAGCAGATACGTTGTTATTGATAACTTCAGTAGTTGTTGTTCCATTTGAGTTTGTAGCAGTCATATTTGTGTCGCCATTTTTGGCATACACACCCATAGTTACAGAAGTAACAGTTCCTTCACCAGATGGATTTACGTTTATAACAACATCGTTGGTTGGGTTCATAAGAACAAGCGCAGGGCCAGACGTTTGTGCTGTATTCCAGTTTCCACTAATAGATACGTTGCTGTTTGGAAGAGGAGAAGTTCCATCTGCTCCCGTTGTAATTGTTACAACGCTAGTGGTGTTATTAGTAAAAGTCTCTGTAACTGTTGTAGTTGTATTTGCTGAGGCTGCTGCTGTCTGTGCTTCTGTTGCTGCTGTCTGTGCTGAAGCAACCACTGCTTCTTGAGTTGTTACTGCCTGTGCTGCTGATGTTGCTGACGATTGAGCCGTAGCAACTACTGTCTCCTGAGATGACACAGCGGCAGTTGCTTGAGCCAGATTAGTGTTTGCAGTCTCTGACGCAGTAACTGCCGCTTGTGCCGTAGCAACTGATGTTGCTGCTGATTCTGTTGCGCTAGATGCTTCCTGTGTTGATGTAGTCGCAGTTTGAATAGATTGAGAAACTTGTTGTGATGGTTGGGGTATTGATGCTGCTACCTCCTGTAGTTGAGTAACTTTTGTTTCAAGACTTGTTACGTTAGATTCTGCCGTTGCTACAGCAGTTGCCGCTTCAGCCAATGGTTCTTGCGTTGAACTCTCTGAAGAAGCCTCAGGACCACCTCCCGACGACGCAGTGGAATCAGACTGGTTATTGTTTCCGCCAGCACCTCCATCTTGTGGAACGCCTTCTTCGGCATAAGCCGTAGTCGGGGCAAGTAATGAATAGATTACTACAAAAAATGGGTAGCCAAATAAGCCTATTATTACTTTCTTAGAAATAGGCAAACAAATAAATCGAGCAGCCGAACGCCGCATTTAGTAAATCTCCCACCACAGAAGAATATGACGGAGATAATTTTACAGGAAAGTAACTCTAACTACTTGATTTATAACGTAAATATATGTCACGAACAGTGGATGCGTACCACTTTTTTCCTTTTAGAAGAGTTGGTATTTCTTCTTTATTGAAAATATCAGATATTTCTTTGTAAGAAACATTAGCGTCTCTTAGTTTATTTATTCTTTCTTCAATATCTTTAGAAGCAAGAGGTAGTGGACCTAAATCAACTCCCCAGCGCTTTCCACTATTTCTTCTATCTTGATGAATGTCTTTTTGGCGCATAGAAATCATTCCACGCTCCATCTCAGCCATTGCGGACATAATGGTTACAACAAACCGACCTTGATAAGTAGCAGTGTCTAAACCTAAATCAAGAAGCATTAGACGCCATCCGTGTTTGTGTGAACGGTCAACAATCTCTAAAAAGTCTCTTGTAGAGCGAGCAAGTCGGTCAAGACGAGTTACAAAAAGTGCTTCCGCTTTTCCACTATCTAAATCTTCTAAAGCCTTAGTTAGAACTGGTCTGCCTTTGATACTTTTGCCAGACCTTCCTTCTTCACGAAGAATCTCTACTTGTTCGTAGCCGTTGAACTCAGCGGCACTTACAAGTTGCTTTTCTTGGGCATCAAGACTTACGCCTTCTTCTGCTTGCATGGCAGTAGAGACGCGGGCATAACAATAAGCAACCTTCTTAGGTTTCTCTGACAATCCACACCTCTACATAAACATACCAATGGATAAATTCAATAGTTATTGATTTGGCGTAATGACAGTAGTTGATACCAAAACCCCAACTGTCCCAAGTCCCATAACCGAAGTTGATACCTAGTCTTACAGTCTTAGTCCTTCTTGCCATCACCCTTTACCAGTTTCAGCGCTTTCTTAGCCGCAGGGGTGGTATCAGATAACTTCTTTCTTTTGACTATACCTACTAGAGCCTTAGTGAGACCGACTGCTGCTGCTAAAGAGAACAAACCAATAACTGCTACCAAAACCCAGCCAATGGTCCAAAGACCAAATTCAAAGGCTATCTCGAAGGGTCTCTTCCAATCAAAGTCCATACGTCTTTCCTTTCATAAATGAACTAACTTGAGCGTAACCATACACTAGTACATACACTCTTACAACTAATGGTGTACAGAAAATATGCCCTATTTCTAAGTGTCATATTGGACGATTTTTGGCATAAGACATATATGGTGTGTTAATATACTAGGCTTCAACTACGAACAACTTGTTATGGCGAGCCTGGCGAGTCTGGCGAGTGTCAATTTCTGAACGCTTGAACGCGCTGAACTTTAAGCGCGTACGTTTGAACGTTTGAACGCGGGTGTCAAATATTGAACGCGTTCAGAACTACGAACAACTCAGTGATACTTTTGCCCTTAACACCAGGATTACTACTACTCGAACTACGAACAACTTGTTATGGCGAGCCTGGCGAGTCTGGCGAGTGTGCTGGATGTGCTTTTTTAGATTTATTCAAACCAATTGTTTTTTCTAAAGTGCTATCGGTGGTCTTTCTTTCTTCATAAGAATTCTTAGTCCACAACTCAAAGTCTTCACGCTTGACTCTAATATGACTTCCAAATTTATAGGCTATTGGCCCTCGTCCTGATTTAATAAGAAGTTTCATTGTGCCAACTGGTATTCTTATAATTTCGGCCATTTGTTCTGGTGTATACCAGTTTCTATCTGTAGTCATACTAGGGCTCTCTTTGTCTCTTTATACCAATTCTCTCTAGTAATCCTAGTCATAAATTTAGGATTTTTATTTATACACATTGAAATAGTTTTCTTTATAATAGAACGAGAAAAAGATATAGAACTTTGTCCATAATAGGCAATTTCATCAGAATCTTTTTTATAAACTATAAATCTATAATAAAGTAATTTTGATTTATTTACAAAAACTTCGCATCCAAAATCTTCAAATGTAGGAAATTTATATCTATACATGTTTACTATTGGATTAGGAGACCCGTTTTCTGTTGAGTCTTCGTCATCAAATGGTAAAGGAATTTCTTTTTCAACTTTTATAGGGTCTAAGCCGTTTATTTCAAATGTCCACATTTTATTTATTCTCCTTTTCTATATGATGAAATCTTCAGTTTTGTCCGCCTTCGTTCCGTCATCATCCGAGGACGAAAGGGGTAGAGGTGTGTGTTCTGTGTGTTTTTGGTTGGCATTGAATAGCAGCCATTTGTTGTCCTCTTCATCCTTGAGATGTTCATGGAGATACTCAAAGAAGGCATCTACGACCCCGTAGAAGGTCGGACCAGTGCCACCATAACTTCCACTAGATTCTCCGTCTCTAACAATCTCTCCTTCAACGTCCCAGTGGGTAGGTTCTCCCTCAAAGGTGATTCTTTTGACCCTTAGGGTTAGTTCGCCGTCATTACTCATCATTGTCTTCCTCTTCTAGTAGTAGTTCTTCGTGGGGGACATAAACAATCAAAGGGAGCCTTGGGTCATGCAAGACTGGTGCCCATTCCTGAGAAGGGTAATCCATAGGACTATATAACTCTTTGAGTAGTTGCTTCCAAGTGTAGGACCATGACATATCGCTTCCAGCAACTGCCCAGCCAACAGGATGTCGTTGCCACGCACTTCCTCTTATATCAACTACTACTGACCCCATGGGAGGCTCTTTCATAACTTTCTTTTCATTGTGGGTCATGCATTGTCCTCCATTTCTTGCCAAAGGCAATATAACAACCAACTCGGTTGAACCAATCTGCTTGGTCGTGGATAAACCAAAAAGGTCTTGCTAGTAGTTTTCTCATGGGGTAACTGTAACGCTATAATAAGACTATGCCAAGTCAACACACCCAGTGGAGTAAGGACCAAAGACTGATTCAGTATTTGGACCAACTTCGTGAGAAGAACTTGCATCAATGGTCTTTTTGCTACTTCTGTGCAAAAAAGTCTGTTGGCATCAAGGCAATCAAAGAAAGACTTTATTCTGTCTGCGATGACCATGGAGATGACGATGTGTCGTAATTGTGGCAACTGCTCGGCAGAACATCCCTACACGATGGATGACGCTATTGATGCTTACGAGGCAACTGGACTAAAACATAAACAAAAGACTATAGAATAGAAAATTCAATTCTTCGCGCCTTCATTCCGTTAACCGAAAAAAGAGAACGGGGGAGAGGTATGTGTTTTTTGTGTGGGCTTTTATACAACTCTAGGTGAGCATTGAGAGCAGTAGTTCATTACTCTGGTTTTAGTAGAGTACAGAAAGAACTGTTTACCGCAGCCGTAACAACTAACCATCATTCCACTAGAGAGTGGTTTTACTTTTCGCTTTATCTCTAATCCAAAGAGTTTCATTTCTTGTGTTCCTTCATGTGACGAACTAGTGTGTGGTGAGCAAAGCCAGAGCGAACTTCAATCTCTTTCTTGCACTCAGGGCAGATAACAACTCTGTTGGCGGCAACTGATGCTTTCTTACTCATCGCAACCACACTTATCGTAAGGGTCAAAGGCGCAGAACTGGCAACCCATCCTCTCGGAGTGGGCTTTGCAGTAATAAACAAACTGGTGTTCATCGCAGCAGACAAATGTCTCGTCAATGATTTCGTAGAAGTCATTTTGGTCTATGGTTTGTGTCATGGAAATAGGATACACCTATACAATGAAAAGTGCAAATCTTCGCGCCTTCGTCCCTTTATAAGCGGGAGAGGCGGGTAGGGGTGTGTGTTGTGTGTTTTGTTTGGGACTTGGCCCCCGTCAATTGTGGACAATTTGCGAGGGCCAAGCCTGGTAACTAAGCCATCACTAAGGAAGGGCCCAGCATTACTATTTTACTCTTCGTAACTTAGCCCGTTGTTTGGACTTGCGATTACTTTCTCTAACACAGGTGGCGCAAAGCGGATAACCTTGTTTGTAAACAGTATTTTCTTCAGTTCTTTCGTGTCCGTGTCGGCAATGGCTATTCAAACTAGGGCGACCAACAATCTCATCAATAGAGGGAATCAATCCACGCTCGCGTCCGTCTCTATTATTCTCTTTAGCAGTTCCTAAAACTAAATGCTCTGGGTTTACGCAAATCTTGTTATCGCACATATGCATGACATGGAATTTAGATGAAACCAAGTTTCCTTTGTTTTTAGCAAGAGAATAAGAAAGTTTGTGTGCTGTAATGACTTTTCTTTTGCTGTAAGCAAATGCTCCATAACCTCTACTGGTTGTGGCAGCAATCCAATACCAGCATTCGTCTTCTTCTTCGTCTATCCAGACTTTATCCCAAAAACGCTGGTCTCGTTCTTTAGTCCACCTGAGTCTCACGAGCGATTTTTGCCTCCATAGCCCTTACATAGGTTCGTAGTCTATGGCAACAGGCGCAAACAATGTCACATTTATCAACCTCGGCTTGAACAACTTTTAGGCTCTGAGTGTGCCTGTGATACTGAGAAAGGCTGAATTTCTTGACTCCGCGGACATGGTCAAAGTCCATTTGGAACCATTCTTTTTCTTCTCCGCAGTCGGGGCAAAATCTAACTGCTGCTTTTTCTCTTTGTAGGTAAGCATCTATTTCGCTGCGATAGCGCCTAGTTCTGCCAACTGTTTTTCCCTTTTGGTCATTACCTAGATGATAAGAAATTGTTCCCTTTGAGACACCTAACTCACTTGCTATTTGTCTATAAGACTTTCCCTCTGAAGCGAGCAGATGTATGGCTTTTCCAACACCTTTGACTTTTGTGACAGACTTCTTGTGTGAAGTTGAAGCACGTTTTTTGTGTTTGTTGTTAGCCATTAGTTAAAAGATTAAGGCTAAAAAGAAAACGTGATTTGTGCTTATTATTTACTTATACAATGAAAAGTGTGTTTTTTCGCGCCTTCATTCCGTTAACGGCGGAGGAGGAGTGGGGGAGGGTTGTGTGTTTGGTGTGTTTGGTGTGTTTGGTTTTGGGAAGTTTTCTGCGTCATCTTTGAGCAGTTCTTCGTAAATATTGTCTGGCACTCTTTGACCAGCGCTTTCGTGTTGTTTGATGTGGTCAATCATGTCTTGAGTGTTATGAGCAGCATATCCTGCACCATTCATATCATCTATGAGATTACAAGTGACGCAGTAAAGAAAGCCACCTGAAGACATAATGACGTAAATATCTGATTTGAGAAACCGTGCGTAAGCCATACGAATAAGTCTAGCAGTGGTATGTTGAGTTAATGGAAGAGTTCATGCCTATGGACCCAGACGACGAAGATGCCTTTGTTGACTATTTGATAGAAATTGGTATCTTAGAAGAAGACGGGTTTGATGAAGATGGTGAAGTTACTTATGTCTACAACTTCCCACTTATGCGTTCTCTGATGCCAGAAATGTATGAAGAGATTATGGCAGGAGTAAATGCTGGACTTTTGGACTTATACGAACATGGTTATGTAAAAGTTGATTATGACGAAAATCTAACCGCTCACTTCAGTGCAACTGAAGAGGGAATGAATTATTTTAGAAAACTAGGCTATGACGACTAATCCCATGACGAACCAGGAGTGGGAGTCCATCCGTCGCAAAGAGGCTCACCTTCAACGAGAGGGTGCCAATTTTTTGTTTGGGCTGCTTTCACTCCTAGGAACATCAACAATGCATGTCCGCATTGATGACACAGAAGGTGACCAAGAGGTTGTCTAGTTTGAGCATCTCTTCCATAAACAATTGTGTCAACAAATTCAGCGTATCCGCCATCTAGTTTTACCCGTAAGGCATTGTCGTAACCGCCAAAGCCTGTTTCTTTTAGTTTTACTGCACAGCGGGAACAATTCATTTTTCTCTTCTTCATCTCCTAAATACTACAACCTAGAATAAACTAAAGCAAATCGTAGAAAGATAGCGAGCCATAAATGGTTCCAGAACCAGAAACTGTTCTTACGGCTAGTGTCAAAATATCGCTTACAGGGGTATCAGCATTAGTTCTTCCCAGTTGCATATCAAAAGTTCCAAAACCATCACTAATATCAACTGAACCAGACCCTTGGTTTGACCCAGCAAAATATCCTTGACGAATTATGGTTCCCCCTGTGATTGCTGTAGATGACGCATCATATTCAACATTAGAAGTTCCATCGTGAGTGACCCAAGTCTCGTTAGTTACTGTTGCGTTTCTATAGACTGCCCACTCTATATTTCCCGAAGTTCCAACCATAATTCCAACAGATGCTGGAAGGACTACAGAGTCAGTTCTTCCTGGTGCTAGTCTTATAGAAACAACAGGTTTCCATGTTGTTGTAGCGTTGACACTTGATTTTACAGACCAACGCTCTGTATGTCGTAAAAACCCTCCATTAGAAGTAATAGACACACATATTTGTTTCATTGTAGAAGAAATTCCTGTTGCAGCCTTATTGTAAATTTCGTATGAAACGGGAAGAGAAGCAGTTGTCATGTAAACACCTGTCTCTACATTTGCGTGGTTAAATTGGTGACAAATAATAAAATATCCGTCAATAACAAAACCTAAACGAACTGAGCCAGCGCCCAACCATTCATACTCTGACCACATAATTTGAACTTTAGATAAATCAAGAAGCAAATCGCTAGGACCAGACCCATTAAGTGGGTCAATATTCCAATCAGCCTGAGCAACCCTAGTTTCTACAATTGAGCCAGTCACATAGGAACGTCTTACAAAATAAACATTAGTTCCATCTTGCTCTAGATAAAAACCATTCTGTCTTCCATAGTAGCCAACTCTTTGTCTAAGATTGGGGTGGGAAGGAGCAAAGCAAAAAGTCTGAAGAACTTGAAGTGCTTTTCCTGGCTGATAAGGAAAAACTTTTTTAGATTCTCTGTGAACATAAGAACCGCTTTGACCAGTGACACTTAGAAGAGCCGTGCTTGCATATGTAGCATGGGATACAGTTCCACCAACTTCAGTTACATCGCTAAAGTCTCCATTTTGACTGTAACGATGACTAGAGTCAAAGATTGTAAAACCCTCTGAAATTTTGATACGTCCGAACATATCGGTTCGGAACGAGCCATAGCCGTTGGCTTTTACATTCGGGATGCTGTCTCTCATCCGTCTATTTTACTTGCTAAATGCCATAGGTATAAGAGCCAAAATGCTTTAAGATGATGCTTTCATCTAACCAAATCTTGCCTCCCATATCTTTCCAGGTTTGACAGAAGGTCCAATCTTCTCCAAGATATAGCCTGTTCTTCTTATCAATGTGAACTTTGAAAAAGTCGTACATCTTTGCTTCAATCCCAGGAATTGAATACCACTCATCATCTGTCATAGCATCACGCATTTGTTCTAGAACTTCGCGTTTGATAAGCATAAAGCCAGTCCCTGCGTAATCAACCTCGGTAACTTCTCCAGTTAGATTGAGTCTAGTTTTCAAAACCCCATCTTCGTCTTTGAGAGCATGAGTAAAGATAAGAGAAGCAATCTTCATCTCTTCTTCCGAGCCATCATTAGAGGCAACCTCTTTGATGCCGGCCCAGTTGAGTTTCTTCTGTGGATATGGACCCGCAACGACATCCTTATCTCTTAGGATAAGTTTTATTACATCGTTAGGGTCAAATCCAATATCAGAGTCAATGAACATCAAATGGGTAGCCTCAGGTATAGAAAGGAACTCTGAGGCCAAATTGTTTCTTGCTCTAGTAATAAGACTTTCATTTCTTCCAGTTACTAAAGAAATATCAATCTTATAAGTAGAAGCAAGAGCAGCAAGCCTAGACATGGAAGTCATATATTCGGCTGAGCAAAGTCCAGCAAAACAAGGAGTTGCTACTAAAACTTTAGCCTTTGAAAGAATCTCTTCTACACTTTTTTCTTCTGACTCGGACAAACTACTTAGCCTCTCTAATCATTTTGGCAACGACTTTGATAACTTCCTGAGGACGCCAACTATTGTCAACATAAAGAGCCTCTACTTGTTGAGCAAGGTCTTCTTTGAACTGTTGATGTCCCCAGCCGTATTTAGGTTCTAGAACATGCTTAGGATTTGAGGACATAACGGTTCTTATCCAAAATTGGCTGATAGCAAGTGCTGTTTGAGTTCTTTGTCTTGATGTAGCCATAGCGAGCCATACGGAATCGAAGCGCACCATGAGTTACGCCAAGATACTTAGCAAGACGGAATAATGAAACGCCATCTTCCTTATAAACCTTGTAAACAAGCGCAGAGTATTCCTCTGCTTCTTTACGGAACTTTGGAGAGTGTGAGCGAACCTGCTGAGCCATTGGCTGAAGTTTTAGTAGACGCTCGATGCTCTTTGGATTTGGTTCTGGCAAAACTCGCTTTTCGCGGACTGGCTTGAGCGGAGGAGTTGGAAGTGGATACGCGGACTTCATTGGAACCGCAGTTACTTCACAAATCTGACGAATGCGCTCGCGGGTAAAACCAACAGCATCAGCGATTGATTGAAGGCTCCACTCGTTGTTACGCAGCGAGGCGATGTAAGAGTTGCGCTTTTCAATGTCATCACCAATCTGCTTGAAAGCATCCCAAACTTCATTCGGAAGAGTGTGATTGATTTTTGTATATTGGCTAGTCATTGTCTTTCCTTTCGTAGTGTTCGTCGTTAGGAAAGCAAGTCTAGTACGAATTTGCAAAGGGTGCAAGTTAACTTAACATACTTCCCTGACTTTTGCTATAGGAAAGATGTTATATGTTAGGGTTGTTTCTCTGTTCTAAAAGCCAGTTTATCCAGTCACACATTTCGTCAACGCTCAGGGTTTGAACATGCTGAACGCCAACTATCTTCTCTACTTCTTGTATGTATTGAGATAATTCGTTTTGAGGAATATTAGTTTTGAGCGCCATATAGTCATAAAGAGAGGTAAGAACTTCCCTGATAAAATTTGGCTCGTCCGTACGGTATCCAGAGTCAAGAACCATCTTGATGAACTCTTTGTTGTAATACTCGTCGTTTCGCTCTTCCATCCTCTAATTTTAGTGTAGAGTTCAAAGGTGATAACTAATCTAGAGGACAGTAACAAAATCTGGCGCCAACTGAACGAAGAACTTGCTTCGTTTGCGATAGAGGGCGTAGATGCTGGCGGAGATAACCTCTTTATGTATGTAAAGGGTAGTAAGCAAAAATGGGCTCTTATCTGTGCTGGAACTTTAAGGATTGCTTCTCGTCCAGCAATCAACGGACAATTTGCACTACGACCTGAGTATTTTGTCAACCATACAATCAACTGGCTACAGCCGACCTATCCCGACAATATGTCGTATTGGGAAGTAGAACCTGCTGATAGGTTTATGAGCGTTGATAACGCTTCGATAGAACTGCTTGGGCAACACTTTAGTTTTCTTCTAGAGATAGACAAACTTGGTATCTCTATGATGGAGAATTGATTTCTTCGCGCCTTCATTCCGTTATAAGAAACGGAGGGAAAAAGGGGGAGAGATGTGGGTGTTTGTGTTAAGGTTTGTGGGTGATTCAACTTTTACATGGCGACTGTATAGATGTTCTAAAAACACTTCCAGAAAATAGTGTTGACTCTATAGTCACAGACCCTCCATATGGTCTTGAGTTTATGGGTAATGATTGGGATGCTCCTTGGAAAAGTTCTGAAGTTGTAAAAGTAACAGATAAATCAACAAACGGAATTTTTCACGATAAAGGTTTTAATCACGGAATTAGGTTTTCTCGTGGCTTAGTTGAAATGCAAGAGTTTCAAAAATGGTCCACGGTATGGGCTAAAGAGATTTTTAGAGTTATCAAGCCTGGTGGGCACATATTAGTTTTTGGCGGTTCACGAACATATCACCGTATGGCTTGTGCCATTGAAGATGCTGGTTTTGAAATTCGTGACCAGATTATGTGGGTTTATGGTTCTGGTTTCCCAAAATCTATGAACATCAGTCTAAGTATGGAGAAAAAAGGAATTAACTCTTCTCAATGGGAGGGTTGGGGAACTGCTCTCAAGCCAGCGCATGAGCCAATCGTTATGGCAAGAAAACCAATAAACGGAACAGTTGTAGACAATATTGTGGCTTGGGGAACTGGTGGAATTAACATTGACGCAAGTAGAGTTCCAGGTGAGCCTGTTCCTATCAACAAACTTGAAGAGTGGTCTGGATTTGGTCAAAAAATTGAACCAGACTACAAACAAGAAATGAACACAAGCGGACGCTTTCCAGCAAACTTGATTCATGATGGTAGTGAAGAAGTAACTGAATTATTCCCGAGAGCAAAAGGTGGGGCATACCCAGCCAAACGAGGTAAGGCGGTAGCAACAAGTTTTGCATCTGGTCAGGAGACTGAAGGTGGATTCAGAGCAATGGGTGATGATGGAAGCGCTGCTCGTTTCTTTTATTGCGCTAAAGCAAATAGTAAAGATAGAAATTTAGGATTAGATGAGGGAGAGAAAAATACTCATCCAACCGTAAAACCTACAGAATTGATGCGCTACTTGGTACGCTTAGTTACTCCTGCTAACGGAACAGTGCTTGACCCTTTTATGGGTTCTGGCTCTACTGGAAAAGCAGCAGTGCTTGATGGTTATTCATTTATAGGAATTGAGCAAAGCGCAGAATATATTGAGATAGCGAAGAAAAGGGTGGCTGCCGTAAATGGGGTATGAGATAAAAGTAGGAGATGTTCTTGCCAAGATTGCTGAAATCGAAAGCGGAACTGTAGATACCTGCGTAACTTCTCCACCTTATTGGGGTTTGCGTGACTACAACAATGACGGACAGATTGGTCTAGAAGAAGACCCAAACGAGTATGTAGCCAAGATGGTTGAAGTCTTTAGAGAAGTAAAAAGAGTTCTCAAAGATGATGGAACTTTGTGGCTCAATATTGGAGATAGTTACTCTGGTTCTGGAAAAGGACCTGCTGGAAATCTAGGGAAAAAACATAACGAACGTCATCTTGAAAAGAAAACAGGTGGACTTGTCCCAGAAGGAACTAAACCAAAAGATTTAGTTGGGATTCCTTGGATGCTTGCTTTTGCTCTACGAGCAGATGGTTGGTATTTAAGACAGGACATTATCTGGGCAAAACCAAACCCGATGCCTGAAAGCGTCAAAGATAGATGCACTAAGTCCCACGAATATGTATTTTTACTCAGCAAATCAAATAAGTATTATTTTGATAGCGAAGCAATAAAAGAAGATGGAGTAATCCCTGCTGGCACTAAAGGTGCTAAAGGTTCTATTGAGCGTCAAGGAATAAAGGGAGTAAACGCTAGACCTCCTGTATACAAGATTTATGATGGCAAAAGAAACAAAAGAGATGTTTGGTTTGTAAAAACTAAACCATTCCCTGGAGCGCATTTTGCTGTCATGCCAGAAGAACTCGTGGAACCATGCGTTCTTGCTGGAAGCCGTGTCGGTGGTTTAGTTCTAGACCCATTCGCTGGTTCTGGGACAGTAGGCGTTGTTTCTTTGCGTCACGAAAGAAACTTTGTGGGTATAGAACTAAATCCCGACTATGCGCAGATGGCACGAGAAAGAATAGGGGTGAGAGATGGTGGATTTTACTATCTGTCGTCACGTCTATGAAGATGTAGCGCAGGACCCTTGTGAATTGTGTGGACAGCCAAGCCATAGAATGAATTGGATAGAAGAAAATAAAAAAATGGCGCAGTGGAAAAAAGACAATCCAAATGCCCCTACTGAAGGTTGGATGTCAATATGAGCGAAGTTCAGTGGTTTATTGTTGGAGTTGTTATAGGTGTAATCCTTGATATACCTATAGTTAAAATACTATTGCGTCCTGTAAACAAAAGACTGTCAGAACTGGAAAACCTAGTAGGCAGGAAAAAATGACAGAATGGATTTGTCCCTGTAACGGATGTAAAAAGGCTAGAACTCAAGCCTTTGAAGAAGTTTTACAAATCTTAGATAGTGGCGGAGATGCTTACTTTAGAATGTGGGAAGTAAGAAATTATGTTAGAGAACAACTTCCTAAAAAGAAAGACCCTACTCAGAAATAGGTGGGGTGACTAAAACTTCGTCAGTTTCGTCATAAATATCTAAAGCGATTTCCATAAAACTATCTTCATGTTCTCTAAAGTGATGAGCGCAGAAATATAAATCTCCGTTATTGAAGACAACCATATAAACCGCTTTAGCGATACACCTGTCGCAGCGGTCATGTGCCGTAATGACTTTTGTTGTTTCAGGTGCTTCTATCATCACTAATCTCCGCCTTCTGGAATCAGTTTCAAAAGTTCCTTGCATGTAGGACAGATAGGATACTTCTCTGGGTCACGAGAGGGGACCCAGACTTTCCCGCAGAGAGCGACTACTGGTTCTCCGTAAACCATAGAGCGAGTGGCAGCCTCTTTTTCAACATAGTGAGCAAAACGGTCATGTTCACCCGTATCATCTAGCAATAACGTGTCGGTGTCTACATCAAAGACTGTCTCACTCATAGGACAATTTTAACTGCTTAGTCACTACGTTATTAGTTCGACACGTCAAGTTGGAGCGGATGACGAGAATCGAACTCGCACTATCTGCTTGGAAGGCAGAGGCACTACCATTATGCAACATCCGCGTGTTTGCTTACATACCTTAACACAATATGCTCTAGAATTCTTCTATGGCTAAAGGAAGAAGCAAGGGTGGCGTATCAGCGCCAGCAAAAGTTATGAGTGGGGCTAATCGCCCTAACGGTAAGGCGTATAAGAAAACTATTTGGACTCTTGTTTTCAATGAACGCCGTGGTCGTTACAGAATGAAGAAAGTTCCTAACCCAAGACTTGGCTGACCTGGGAGGGCTCGAACCTCCGACTTAGGAATTAACAGTTCCTCACTCTGCCAACTGAGTTACAGGTCAATAAAACTATCCGCCAGTGGAATAAAATCCTCGGCCCTTAAAGTGCACAGCCGGAGAACTCCATACTCTTTTCATTGTTCTAAAGCATACTTCACAATCTGGACCTACTTCAAAGTGAATTTGAGTTTCAGTGAGATGGTTACAGTATTCACACTGATACTCGTAAATAGCCACTTTACTTCTTTCCGTATTTCATCCAGATATACATGACAACCATCCCCGCTACCCAACAGTAGAGAGGGAAGATAACTGTAAGAAAAAGTTCTCTCATTGGAGAACTATAGCGTTCCAGCCGCTTTTCTCTTGGCTTCTAGGGCAGCAAAGTCTTTAATCTTTGTCTCTCCCATATATGACCAAGC
>JACCDW011212789.1_pt1 | contig 15666 bp, 15 predicted proteins | sample 7449781 | NCBI WGS metagenome assembly JACCDW01 (sample SAMN15323449, study PRJNA562643) | freshwater metagenome | isolation source: river surface water | place: USA:Blue River Watershed | collected 2017-08-18
AACCTTCTTTGTCACCTGTGCCGCCGTGGGAGGCCACTGACCAGGCTTCTCCAGTTTGAGCAGGCGCACATGGACCTCTCGTGCCGGTGTGTCACGCTTCTCCACGTACGCCTTATCAATGATTGTGCCGACGAGACTCGCGAATGTGGACGGGCGACCGATGCCCTTCCGCTCCAGTTCGCGCACAAGAGTTGCCTCCGTGTAGCGGCCCGGCGCCTTTGTCTCTTTTGGCGCGGCCTCCAGGTTACGCCACGCGAGTTTCGTCCCTACCTCTAGGCTCTGGCCAAGTGTCCATGCACCCGCAGGGGCTGTTCCGGTGGCGCCCTCCTGCGCGTCTGCCTCATCCAGGTCCGCAATCGCCTGGCCGACGCGACGCCACCCCTGAAAGGTCGTACGCTTCCAAGAGGCTAGCCAATCAAATTCCGCGGGATCGCCGTCCGCTTTGAATTTCACCGTACGTTCCTCGCCTTTACACGGCGCCATCACGCTCTGCACCGTGCGATTCCAAATGAGTTTATAGAGTTTGCGATCCACGGCGCTCCAATCCTCGTCTGTTGGCAGGTCCACGGTCTCAATGTGCGTGGGGCGAATGGCCTCGTGTGCCTCTTGAGCGTTCGCTTCTTGCTCCTTCTTCGTGGTCTTTTTCTTGGGCTTTGCGTCAGTGTTTAGCGAAGCGGCGGCAGCGCCCACGAACGCCTCCCCGAAAGTCGTGCGCACATACGCCTGCGCTGCCAGGCGCGCCTCCTCGGACAGCACCGCGTGGTCCGTACGCATATAGGTGATATGACCCGCCTCATAGAGCCGCTGGGCAATACGCATGGTATTCTTCGGCTGCGACCCATACAGCGCCGACGCCTCCTGTTGCAATGTGCTCGTAATCAGCGGTTTCGGTGCGCCTTCCGACCAGGGTCTCGTGGCCGCCTCTGTGACTGTCCCCGTCACATCCTCGTGAATGTTCTCCATGTAGTTGGACGCCGACTCTTCATCCTCAAGAGGGTCAGCGAGAACGGCCTCAAAGGGAGGCGCCGTGGGACCCGTTGCCCATTGGCCCCGCACAGACCATGTCGTTTCGCTACAGAAGTCACGAATCTCGGCTTCCCTGTCCGCGACCAGGCGCAACGCCGGCGTCTGGCAGCGCCCTGCCGACAGGCCTGTCCCCGCGGCAACGAATTTCCATAGGAGTGGCGAAATGGTAAATCCTACCATCATATCCAGGACCGCCCTAGCCTGCTGCGCCCAGACGCGGTTCATGTCAATACGTCGGGGAGCCCTCAGCGCAGATGTTATGGCGGCTGCCGTGATCTCATGAAACACGACTCGCGGCGTTGTGGCGGGATCCAGACCGAGCAGCACGGCGACCGAATAGGAGATGGCCTCTCCCTCTCGGTCATCGTCAGAGGCGAGAAAGATTTGCTTGGCGCCGGCGGCAGCGGCCTTGAGTGCCGCGATGGCCTTCCCCTTGTCCTTTAGGAACGCGAAGCGGGGCTCAAAGTCCCGGTCAAGCCCCACGGCATCTAGGTCCTCATCCAAGGCGCGAATGTGGCCCATCGTCGCCTGTACTTTCCACCCGGGGCCGAGGAAACCCTGAATTTTGGAGCATTTCGCGGGCGATTCCACAATAAAGAGAGAGGTCATCTGGTGCTGGTCTGCTTACTTAAGTGCGCAACGGAGGTTCAAATTTAGTGGTCGGGCCTTGTAGGGAATGGCATTCGCGACGGGCGGTGAATGCCTGATTCTAGACGACGATGAGTTGGATGCAGCGGCTAAGAAGCCGATTGACTGGCGGAGAGGAAATTCCTTTGAATTGCGGTCTCTCTTTCGGACGGTGACGGCACCACCGCAATTCCAAATGACTCGGAAATTTCCGGCGCCGGGTGCACACGTGGGAAAATTTCCCTTCCAGCGGCAGCAGCCGCCCGCCGAGAAGTCAGAGGGGAAAATTGCGAGACAGCCTGTCCAGCAGGCGGCCAGCCAGGAATTTAAACCTCTCATGGAGGTGGATTGGAATCCGACTCCAGAAGAAATTGCGGAATTTGGGGTGCCGCTCTTGCCGCTGCCTCTGCCACTATGGCAGCCCGAGGCCAGCGCCCGTCCACTCCCTCTCCCTATAGGGGAAGGGGGTATGCCTGAGGAAGATCTTGACCATAGCATCTACTACTTTGAGGATGGTGACCCGCGCTATGCGGCTTGTACGCCGCCTCCAGAGCGCTTACGGGTAGGCGAAGAGGAGACCGCCGCGCCCACCGTAGACACGAAAGACGTTGTAGGTCTCGGCCCAGACGTAAACTGTGTAGTTGGGAACCTGGGTGAGAGTCACTGAACCGCGGAAGGGCTTAAATTCCAGGTTCAACGCAATGCGAGTAATTTTGTCCAAATTTCCCTCTCCATTCGGCTGGGACGGTGGCAAGGCGCCATGGTTCAAGCCGAAGTGCATCATGTAGAAATAGCGATTCACATAGGGGGCCTTTTTCATTTCTTGGGCCGGCAGAATGGACCGGAACAACACTGGGCTCGTTGAAGAATAGCGCATAAGTTTTCCCTCGTACATGAGTTCAGCGGAGGCGAGTGGTTCCGAGTCACGGAACACAAAGCCTGGCTGAAGATTCCCTGGTGCTCTAGCGTTTATAGGGGCCGCGTTCGGCCACCAGGGCACGGTAGTAACACCGTCGCCGCTCAGGTCCCGGGTCGCGAGAAAGAGTGCGTTGAATTGCGGAGCCTCTACGCGCTGGGCAAAAAAGAAAAGGTTGCGCACGGGATTCGGAATGCGGAGGGGAATGCTGATGCGGGGCGCACGCTGAGTCTGAACAGGCTCAAAAGCGTAGTGTTGTATAATCGGAACCTCAATGTCGGAAATGCGGAAACGATTCGCCTCGGGCGCGTCCAGATAGATGTATTCGGCCAACAGATAGGTGTCTCCGAGTGAGAGACGGTTTGGAATCTGAATTCCGCCGATTCCGGAAGCATTTGTGCTCTGGTTCGGGTTTCCATTCAGCCCGGGCACAGGATTTCCAGAGGGGTCTGCCGCGTAAAATGTGGCGCCCTGGAGGGCGTAAAACGCAGCGCCTTTCGCAAGACACTTATCTCCCGAAAGGTCTTGGCGTGCAGAGGAGACGTAGAGGGAATCCACGGAGTTGAACGTAATGGAAATGCGGACCGAGTCGGCTGCGAGCGCATCTATAGGGAGGAAAACACCGGCATCACCGCGGCTAAACCAAAAGGGCAGGGGTGTCACCACCTCGGTAGGCGGCTCGGGGCCGGTAGGGTATTGCGGAAAATTCGTCATATTGCGTTTGATGAGCCGGTTCATAAGTTCCAGGCGCTCCAGAGGAGTGTAGAATTCGTCCAGGACCTCCAGGAGGCGCCCGTCCAGCGTCTCTACGGTGGAACCACCGACCTCTACAGAGGCTCCTTGAATGAGCGCATGCCCGAGAGAATTTGTCCAGGCAAATCTGGGACCGAGAAAAAGGCTGGGCCCGACCTTTGCTCTCGCAGCCTCTTGGGCCGACGTAATATCCGGCATAGTCGCTACGAGATAAAGGCGAGCGAGAAGTTGCCCTTTGACAGGGACAGTGAGTGTAGCCTTTGTCCCAAATTGGGCTCTAGTATCAAAATCTAGGCGCACCCACTGGGTCGTGAAGCGGCCTGCGCGGGGAATAACTACGCGAAACATATCTATGTTAGGCTGGCCTCTCGGCGGTAAGAGCCTGGAATCTTGTATACCTCCATGAAGAACCCGTAGTAGCGATGCTACCATTCCTATTGGGAAGCAGCGTTACATTTTAACCCCTATAAGCAGAAATGGCTGGCGGTCTGAAAGATAGTGTTTGGAAGGTATTTTATGGCTCATTGGCAATTTTGCTGTTCATTCTTATCTTTTTTACATATAATGCGTCTGGACTGATTACAGAACTGGGTGACGAGGCTGCGGATGTGTTCGCACCGTTTGCAGTGATTGGCTGGATGTACACACCATCTAGTCCCATTTTCGGATTCACAATATTTTTAACGGCTACCGCTGTTCTTTGTATTCTTGCGCTACAGTTCTACCCTGGATTCCAGAAGCAGACCCTAGCCATCAAGTCGGGAAGCAACAATAATAACTCCAACCAGGGCGGTGGCGGTCGGCTTGCACGGCGCCGTTGAGCGCTGGAAAACCGGCGGGCATTAGCGATACGAAAGCATCGCTAATCCTCGTGTTCCAATGCGCTTCCGCGCATTGGAACCGTCTTGATTAGCAGCCATAAGGCTGCTAATCTTCGAAGACTGCACCCGCCAGCCCGTTCTCGTAACGCATCCAATTCAATGCAATACAGAACACCTTCACTTCCCACGAGTCGCCGTTAGTCGGCGGCTGAATTTCCAGAGTGAGACGCAGCGAATTCGCGCGGCTTGCGTTAATTGACCCCGATGGCTGGAACTGTCCCGGAGTTTCCGCGAAAGACCAGCCATACACGAACCGATTATAGGCCGCATATCCTCCTTTGTGTTTGGAGGCAATATGGGCTCGGAAGAATTCCTCCTCCGCCTCCACAATTGGGATTCCGTTCACCCGAATAGCCGCCGAGACGAGAAGCGGCTTTGCAAGAAATGCGTTCGGGTCCACTGTTGCATATGGATCACCGGGCCAACCAACCTCTAGCGTGTCGGAAAAATTCGTCCACTCGTTATTGTCGGCCACGCCTTTCCGCCGCACGAACCACAGAATTTCCTCCACCGGATGATTCGCCTCTAGAGGGAGTTGCACACGAATTATGTCAGCGCCCGACGACTTTGCGTCAATGTATTTCAGAGGTTCGTCAAAATAGAATGTCTGGACCTCACGATGGAGTGACTCAAAGGGCTCTTTTAGCATCTTTTGACGCAGTTCGCCATCCACAACCGCACTGTGTGTAAGGAGCGCAACAGACTTGAAGCCGGGTACAGCCGTGGCCGTTTGCACCGTGCTGGTCGTGAGAGGAATACTAATACCAAGAGGAACGGCTGTGCAGGAATCACGGAATCCCCGGAGTTGGCGCACAACCTCTGAGAAGGGCCGTAGCGTAATGTGAATCCGGATCAGTCCTTCTTTGATCGCAATCATAGGCAGCGCCTCTTGTAACTTCGTGCGACCAAAGAAAAAGGGGAGATTACAATGAATGAAACCGTCCTCTGTCGGATAGAGACGGGGCGGCAGGCCGCGCAGCGTCTGAATCGGTACATAGCCGTAGGCGTCGTATGCCATGCCCACCTGTTGGTTATAGTCGGCCCACAGCGTGGAATACACAGCCGAGAAATCGCCGTCAATCGTCTCCACGGTCTTACCGTCAATCTCCAGTTCGGCCTTCGCAATTGCGACGAGGCCGAGCGCATTCGCAAATTCCCATGCCTTACCAGGGTCCGTGTATGCGGTTGTACCCGCGGCGAGTTGGAGTTGCGTCGTCGGGTCTAGCCAATGCTCGGGCTCCAACTGGAGAATCGCCCCCATCATGAGGTCACCGACTTGGAGAGAGCCGAGGTCAAAGGTGAAGCGCTGTCCCCAACCGGCGGGGCCACGGATGAAGATGCGCTGAACCTGGGGCGTAAACGCAACAGTAGCACGGTCGGGGTCTCGGGTGAACCATGTAGTTTCGGAATCCAGAGGGAACAGGTCATTTTCGGCCAGGTCCCGGTCTGTGAGGTCTAAAAGGGTTGTTATCGGGCCACGAGGCTTGGCCGACATCTCTGCTTATGGGTGCCAGAAGGGCTTAGACCTTTGATTCATTTTTGGTGTAAGAATGCTCCCCCAGTCGCAACCCCAGACGCAGCATGCGCTGCCGTCGGGTTTGCTTAGGGCCTGTATTGGCCTTGCAGTTCGTAAGAATGCCGAGTCACTCACCGCTGTCTTTTGTAACATTCAGGCGATTCGGCCACTGTTTCGGCGCCTAGTTGTTATCGTCTCCTATGACGAATCGGACGATGGCACAGAAGCGGTACTCAAGCGTCTGCACGCCGAATACGGGGTCACGGACATGGAATTGATGAAAAATACAAACCCAACGAGCCCTATACGTACAGAACGCATTTGTAGTGCACGCAACTGGATTGTAGAGCGGATTCGCAACGTGTATCCAGACTTTGACTACTTCATGATGATGGATGCGAATGAGTATTCATGCGTGGGGCCCGTGAGGCCAGCCGTGCTGGCTGCTGCGTTGGCCCGGGATGACTGGGACGCACTCTCCTTTGACCGCGAAGCCGGCTACTACGACTATTGGGCACTATCGTACGACCCTTTTGTGTACTCGTGCTATCACTTTGACAAGCCGTATGTACTAGACATCATGCGGAAGCACTGGACAGAAAAACTTGCAGAAGCGCGTGCGAAGGCTCCCAACGACCTGATTGAAGTCTATTCGGCTTTCAATGGTTTCGCCATTTATCGCATGAAGCCATTCAAAGATTGTTCCTACTCATGGAAGATTGACATGCGCGTGGTTCCAGTAGAGGTAATGATTAAGCAGTGTTTTCTGCTAGATGCGAACCTCAAAGAGCATCTTGTAGATGACTGTGAGCATCGCAAATTTCACATGGAGGCCATTAAAGAGCATGGGGCGCGTGTGCGAGTGTCGCTAGATTCGCTCTTTGAAAAGGTGCCGGAACTGGAAGGGAAGTTGCGAGGGCCTGCGTAACCAGAAATTAGATCTACGAATACTTGAGAAACCCCCGCCCGCCGTCCACGGCGAATTGAGCCCACGACTCCACAACCGTCAAGAAATCCATCGTTTTCATATTCCACATCTGGTCCGCATTCGGCTTCCGAAGCGAGACGAGAAGTGTCGGCCTGTATGCCGTCGTGAAATTCACGGACCCCATAGGGGTTTGGCCTATCGGTGGAGCACCTGTGCCGTTCCCCAGGTCCCAATTCATCTCCCCCACGGCAAATCCGGGGTCTTTATCCTCTTTCGCAAATGGCACGAGCGTGTTCCAGACCAGAGGTCCCCACAGCGATTCGCGGTCGCGGGCGGCGATAATCAGCGAGAGTTGGTTCCAATAGGGATTGGCAGCACCACTTGTAGACCAGCGACGACCCTTTTGTAAATCATCCGTGGTGCGCATGAACCAATAGATGCGGGACGCTGGTCTGCGGGCGTCCAAGTCGCGCCCGAAGAACGGATAGGTGGCCGTGGCGTCGTTCGCCGTCAGATAGTCATCATTGCCGAACGTGTGCGGATTCTCATAAAGAGTGGAATAGGGAATGTCGTGTTTAGCCTCCGCCACGGCCGCCTGAGACGCCGGGTCCAAATAGATGTGGCGGGTTTCCAGAGTGAGCGTGGGATTTGCCATCTGTTCGCGCGGCGGCAGGGTGAAGTTTGTTGTGACGCCGCCTGGTCCAATGAGTTCAAAGCCCGCGGCCTCGGACCAAGGATTCGGGCGTACCACGGTCGGGTCGGAACACTCTATAATCTCGTCCAGAGGTCTGAGCACACAGCGCAAACGGAACGCCTGGTGCTTGATGGCGGCCGATGGCACACCCTTTTTGCCGCCCAGCATCGGCAACGGCAAGCGGAGTCGCGACGGCGTAGCATTCCTATAGAGCGTGTAGCCGGACACGTCTTGCATGCCAGTAAGCGTCTGCTCCAAATACGCCTGATTCAAGGAGCCACGAGCGAGCCTGGAGCCCCACAAGGCATCGCCGCTGAATTCCTGGAGGAGCACCTTGTCCTGATACAACTGTATCTTGCTGAACAGGAAGTAGGCGATGCCACGCGTGTACCCATATTGACGAAAAGTACCCGCCGATTGAATTGTATATCCTGAGGTGCGATTCAAGGCCGCCTCTGGGGCCGCCAGCCAGGTCGGCAAGTCAATAAGGAGCGTCGTATCGGCGAAAATATCTCCCGCGATTTCAAACTCAAATTCGCAGGCCCGCCCGAACGCCGGCGCATTCAGAGGAACTGTGCGCCGAATCTCGGAGAGAGTCGCGGGGCGCCTCTCGTAGCGAGTCTCAAAGGGATTGAGAAGTGGCGGATCCTCTTTGGAAAGGGGCGCCTTCCGCATGAAATAAACGTCCTTGTTGCCGCGCGATATGAGTTCAAAAAGGGCTCCGTCGGACGGCAATTTGCCGTGTTCTGATGCCATGCCGGCCTATCCTTATTATTGAATGACCTTTAACACACACGTGGCCGTATTCATAGCCCGCCGTGGCAGCATGATCTCCGCAACGCGTTCCAGGCGGGCGAGGATAATCTTGTGCTGCGCCGGCTCACCTGTGTTTACCCAAGCCGAAATCGCCGCCTTCACTTCTTGAAAACCCGGGTCCGTGGCGCCCAGCCCCACCTCTTGGAGTTTGCGCAGAATCTCCAACCCCTCTCGGAGCCGATCGGCCTTTGGCTTCGGCTGCGAACCTGACATTTCTAGGCTGTTTCTTAACACCCTTTAAGGCAGGAAGGCAGGAAGAATGCCGCTCTTTACAACCATGGAAGGCGCGCTCGGGTTCGGGCGCGCTGCTGCACCGGTGGCCCCCATCAATACAAGCACAGGAACATCATCTAACAATCCGGGTGTAAATGCGGCCCAGGTGCTTGCGGCCGGCAATACATCCAACGGCTGGTATTGGATAAAAACATCAGGTATGGCTGCGTCTAGGCAAGTCTATTGTAACATGACAGACGCCGGCGGTGGCTGGATGCTCGTCTCCTACAACGGAAACAAGCAACAGGCGACGGCAGCCAACAACGCACAATGGTATCCGGTCGCATGGTCGAACGGCCAGGGCGTTCTTTCGGGTCAATTCGCCGCGAACGCCATGGATCTCTGGTATCACAACGGCGTGAACCAATGCTCTACACTGATGCGTCTAGCCTCCGCAACTGCGAATGCTGTCCCAACTGTTGCGAATTCCTATATCGGACACACGTGCCATTATTTCACGCGCGCAGGCTTCTTGAATCTGAGTACAGGGTCTGGCGTCGCTGGAACGGGAATTTTTACAGCGACTGGCCAGCCATTCATGAGCACACTTTGGTCGTCTCTGAAAGGTTACACGCTCATGAGCACACTCTATACTGTAGCAGATGCTGATTGGATGTATAATACGGGTAACGGGTTCTATTGGAATCCTTGTTTACCCCAAACGGGACAGGTGTCGCGCAACGGAAACGCACAAGGAAATGGTGGTTGGATGTTGACAAATAATAAGGACTCCTGGGGCCTTTCAAACGTGGCTGTGAGTGGTTCCTCGGCAGGAAATACCTTTATTGGGAGCACTCTAGCAGTGTTTATAAAATAATTTCATAGAATAGAATGGAGATTAATTCCAACCTACAAATTATACTCTACTACACAGTGTTTGCTGCTATATCATATTTCCTATCAAATAGCATTTTTTTAACTCTTATGGCCACTTTCATCCTTTTTACTTCACAAGGGGTATTAGGTTTTATTTTTATACAATATTTTGTAGGGGCTATTTTTTACCTTAATAATCCTAACTTGAGTCAAGAAGAAAGGGATAAAGTTAAAACAAGAATAAATATTATGTTTATCTTACTTATCATTATGTACCCTTTATTAATTTTATTTATTGTTTATTTATTGAAACCAAAAAATACTTCTATATATAGCACTCAAACTGTTGAACAAATAGTAGTACAAGCAGGTGGGGCTTTGCGGAGATTCATACGCGCCTACTCTTGAATCTAAAGGGCCTGCGCGAAACTGGGTAGACTCAGTCCCGAAAGGCCTAGACTCGGTCGTCATGTCTGTCATCACGAAATTCGCTGTTCGCGCAAAGATGGGCAAGGAGAAATACGAGCACGGGGACATCGTCCAACAATCCGGGTGTGAACGCGGCACAGGTCTTCGCCGCAGGTACTACATCCAACGGCTGGTATTGAATAAAAACATCTGGTATGGCGGTATATATAAAATAGAATATAATTAGAAATGATAAACAGTGCAGGTGTAAATTTCAACCTTTTTTTTGTAGGGGTTTTAGTAATGGTCGCATTTTTCCTAAACATTAATATTTTATTAGTATTATGTGTATACATAGTATTGCTTACTCTTTTTTATTTTATAACTCCGTATAGAGGAAACGATTTTTCATTTAAAATTTTTTTAAATATATACTCGTCTAGGAGTTTAGTTGATTTTATTTTCACAGATAATAATCATTATAATGGGGACCTACTAATGCCGTTCAATGCAATATGGATATGTTCGTTATCATTAGGATTTAGTCATTCTATACAATCCTATTTAGTCACTACTTCAAGCACTCCAGAGCAACAAATAGGCGGGTTTGTAAAAAAACTCCTAAAGAATATGCGGTAAGTACTACAAGCAATGGACATCCCGAAAGGCCTGGACTCTGTCGTGATGTCGGTCATCACGAAATTCGCCGTGCGCGCGAAGATGGGCAAGGAGAAATACGGCACCACTTTGGACCGGACCGACCTGGGCGTCCTGGATTGGATCCAGCATGCGCAGGAGGAGGCGATGGACCAGATTCTGTATCTGGAGAAATTGAAGCAGACGCTTGTTGGGAAGCCGAAGGCTTAGGACGAGACCTTGCGTGTTTTATTTTTGTTTGAATTTCTTCTTTTTTCTCTTTCTTCAATATTTTTCATGACTTTCGGAAGAACATGTTTCAAAAAATGTTCAGTGGCCTTTTTCCGCGCCTCTTCGCGTTGAATGGCCCGTTGTATAGAAGCCATAGTTCGGTTATACCTTCGTTTACTAGAATTTAAAACACGCTTCCAACGTGTTTTAGACATTTCTCCGAGTTTATGTGTATATTCATTGGAACTTTGGTTCAACTTATTTAAAGCCGCTCTATTTTCGGCATTTTCAAATAATTCTTTGCGCGTTCTTTCTTCATCCTCTTCCACCTCTGCTTTTCTTATTTTATGATTTTCTTCTACCAAATTCTGTAAAGGCTTTTTATATGCATATAATTTATCAAGTTCTTCTTTATGTGCTAACATTCTTTTACTGCTCTCTTCGTTTTGTTCTTTGAAATACTTTTCCCTTTCCAGGCGATGAAGAACCTGTGCTGTATATCCTTTTGCCCACTCCTTACTTTTATTCGTAAATACAAATCCAGTATTTACATTAAGGTACGGTTTCATTTCATTTACTATTGTTCCTGAATTCACATTTAGCCTATTCCTACGAGTCTTATTCTCACGAGGTTTAGTGTTCTCACGAGGTCTAGTTGCTTCCATCTATGCAATACTGTGAAATTACAGGCAGTCCGTAGAGCAGGGCCTACAGTTCTTCTTACCCTGTGCAATCTGATAGCGAATCTCATAGGTCGTGTAGTTTACTTGGCACGTCTTCTGGAGATTCTGACCGCACGTGTTGTACACACAGCCAGCCTGAGTTGCTAACTTTTGCTGACTGTAGTCGCCCCACAGGGCCTTGGACTGGGCTTTCTTGATTCTGTCGCTCGCATCCATATTTGCCTTCTACTGTGGCCAGCGGAAAAAGCCTAGAGAACCGGTTCGGAGTCCAAAAGAGATGTGTGGAATCTGGGGCGCGATTGGACCGGCACTCCATGTCGTCGGCTATTACTTGCCCTGTCTGGACGCGATTCGGGGCCGTGGCCCCGAGGAGTCGCGCATGATTGATATTAGTGGCACACAACTTCCTATCTACGTGGGATTCAACCGCCTCGCTATCAACGGTCTGTCCGAGGCGGGCATGCAGCCGTTCCGTTTGGCGAATCCGGACCACACCGTCAAGAAATACCCAGACATTTCGGGGGAAATTACTTGGGCGGTCAACGGTGAAATCTACAATTGGCGGGATCTGGCAAGCAAGCACGGGCTGGCCCTGAATTCCGGCAGCGACTGCGAGGTCGTTGGGGCGCTCTATAGGGAACTAGGATACCAGCGCCTAGACGAATTGTTCGCATCGTTCGACGGGGTGTTCGCGACGATTCTCGTGGACACTCAAAAGGATTGGCTCATTGTGGCCCGGGACCCGTACGGCGTACGACCCCTGTTTGAGGGCGAGGACGAGGCTGGAAATCTGTTCTTTTCGTCGGAGATGAAGGGGCTTCCTGCCGACGTTAAGCGCGTCCGCCCTGTAGAACCAGGAACCTACCGCATATACGACACGAATACGCGAACGCTGTTGCGCTTTAGTCGCTATCACCACATGTCGCTGCTGAAATTTCCCGTCTTTGAGACTGTGGCAATTGCGCGCCAGGCTGTACGTGAGTCTCTAGAGGCAGCCGTGAAAAAGCGACTGATGACGGAGCGGCCAGTGGCTGCGCTCCTTTCGGGCGGGCTGGACTCGTCGCTGATTGCGGCTCTCGTGGCGCGCCAAATGCGGGCGGCGGGTGTGAAGGAGCGGCTGAAGACATTCAGCATCGGCATGGCGGGATCTGAGGACCTACGCTACGCACGTCAGGTGGCGGCGTGGATTGATTCGGACCACACAGAGGTAGTGGTGACAGCGGATGAGATGTGGGGTGCCGTACCGGCGGTTATACGTGATATTGAGTCATTTGATACGACGACCGTGCGAGCGTCTGTGGGGAACTGGCTGGTGGCCCGCGAGGTGTCTAGGCGCTGTGACGCGAAAGTCGTGTTCAACGGCGACGGCTCGGACGAGGTGTTCGGGTCCTACCTGTATTTCAATTCCGCGCCGTCGGACGATGCTTACGAAGCGGAGGTGCTGCGCCTGTTGCGGGAAATTCACACCTTTGATGTTTTGCGCTCGGACCGGTCCATCGCCTCGCACGGCCTGGAGCCTCGCACGCCGTTTCTGGACAAGACGTTCGTCGCGACTGTGATGGCTTTGCCGATCTGGATGCGCCGGCCGGTCAAGGGGGATCGGATAGAGAAGTGGATTCTGCGGTTGGCGTTTGATGACGGGTATACTTTGCCTAAGGAGGTCCTGTGGCGTAAGAAGGAGGCGTTCAGCGACGGCGTGTCGGGTCAGGAGAAGTCGTGGTATCAGATTACACAGGAGCGGGCGGTCGACGAAGTGCCGTTGAATTGGCGCGCGGCCTTTCCTCTGATGTGGGATGGACCAGTGCCAACAACTCCCGAGATGTTCCTATATCGGGAGTTGTTTGAACGAAATTATTCGGGTTGGAGTTCGGCTGTGGTGCCTCACTTTTGGATGCCGCGGTGGTCGCCTGGGGCGACGGATCCGAGCGCGCGGACCTTAGCCGTCTACAAGTAGACCACTAATAGCCGCATTTCGGGTTGCTGGGCGCAACCCTCAACGCGGACGTTGGCGGTTTATAAGTAAACGGCAGAAGATTATGCATTATTCAATTTACAGAGAAAACCATGTATTGGCCGCTGTACAGATATAATCTTTTGTAGTAGTGCCGGCCAATGTCACCGCTGCGCCCCCAGAACCTCCATTAATTGTTCCAGATCCGGCAGGATATACATTAACTGTAGTAGCAGCACCATTAGCAATTGTAATACGCATACCGACTGTGCCTGTAGGTAAAACTACACCTTGACCAGCAGACACAGTAGAAAGTTTATTAATTTGCTTCGTTAGGGCATAGGCAGTGGCCTGATTTGTGCCTGCAGCGGATATACCAACCTCAATTGATGTTTGACCTACAAATCCTGCAGATAGAATACCACCACTCACATCCAACTTGCCCTGGATGGCGATATTGCCCAGAGTGAAAATGCCCGCACCACGGTGCGTCACATTGCCGCTTGTGTCATAACCATCAATTGTCTCCACAGGGCGATTGTCATTGTACTGCGCAAACGCCTGGCAATTGGGGTCAATGTAACCACTCAACTTGGAGTTGAGGTCCGTCACCTTCACCATGAAAGTGGAAATACCGGGCTGGCCCGGAAACAGACGCTCACCCGTCTCAACCAGCACACGGCCCTTAGAGCAGTTGCTAGCCGTGCCGGTCGTCAAGTCCTTCAGCGACGACAAATAACCCTGCGTCACAAAGTTCGCATCCTGGCTCTGCGTGTACTGGAAGATATTGCTCGGATATGCCATCGTAGCAATATAGGAAGTCTTGGAGCGGGCGTTGGGGGCACGATACACAGAAGCCATTTGAGTTCTAAGAGGCCTGGAGAAAATTGAGTGCAGGCGTTCGGAGAAATTTTCTGCGAATACCTGAACCGAAATGGCCGCTTGTCAAGGCCGCCTGGCCATTATAACCCTACCGGACAAAGACAAGACGCCAATTGCGTTCGTGAAGCGACCCGAAGATAAGAAGCCAATTCTCTTCTCGGCGCCGAAGGCTTGCAGCGGTACAGCGACAGTCGGTGCGGAGCACCTTTGCCCCGCATGCCAAGAGCGTGCCGTCAAGACTGCCGTAGCCGTAGAGAAAGCCGGGGGAAAATACGTGGCGAATCAGCAAACTTTGCTGCACGGCCGATTTGGTGAACCACTGCCTGAATGGAGCCACATGTTCGGCAGCCGGTGGTTCTTGCAAACGCAAGCCGAAAAGCGGCTGGAGATTCCGGAAGCGGTCGCGGCTGTCACCGCGTTGCTTACGCCTAAGAGCGACACCCAGCCACCTGTAGAGATGCCGCCAAAGCGCAAGGCGGTGGAGCCTACAACTCAACCGACTGAAGTCAGGCCGGAACCGAAGAAACGCGCCCCGAAAAAGGTGGCGGCGAAGGCTGAAGCGGTGGCGGTAGCGGTGGCACCTCAGCCGATTACTGCCCCAGAGCCTGCTGTAACCGCGGCTGCGCCCGCGCCCGTGGCGCCGCCTGCGGAACCGCCGAAGCGGAAATTCGCGCCCAAAAAGAAGGCCGCTGCGGCACAGCCAGTCCCAGAGCCCACCCTCGGCGTGATTCAGGCCCAGCCTCTAGAGTGCGTCCAAGTGAAAAAGATTTCGGTTCGTAAAATCACGATTGACGACCGCACTGTTTACCTCTCGGCTGAAAAGGACAAGGTGTATGACCTGAAGTTCAACTACATCGGTCGCTACAATCGGCGCGAAGAGCGTATTGAGAGTAAGTATGCCGACTCCGATAAAGAAGTTTAAGAATCCTCCTTCCAGCCAGCAGTCTTCCGCTAAGCGGTCGGGTCTAGTGTTCCGCACTAGACCTCAGGGCGGCCCACGACACAGGGAATTTTGCCTCTAGCAGGTCCGAGACGGCGGCGGCGTACACCTGGATTTCGCGCTGGGCGTGCGGGTCCAGGCGCAGCCGGCACAGGCGCGCGTAAGCGGCGAGGCTGCCCGTCTCAATGAATTCCGTATACATGCTCTGCGGCAGAACGCCACGAGCGACCTCGGGTGCAACGCCCTTCGCCAGCAGTTCATTGTAGACTGCGACCACGGCCTGCTGCGTGTCGCGAATCTTGGACGCGACGTCACCAGCATCGGTAACAGGCTCCTCTTTAGATCCCTGCTTTTTATTTGCGTCACGCGCACGGCAATCGGCCGGCGCGGGCATGTAACACTCAGGCACATCGTCCACGTAACGGCGCGACACTTCATTGCGCGCGAAGCCAATCTGATGGCGATACCACTCGCGCGCGACGTAAATCGGCATCTTCAGACGGAAACGGGCCTGTGGGTGGAAGAAGGGAGTGATATGGTTGTGGTCGGCCAGGTACTTCACCAGTTTCGCATCGCGCGTATCCATGGCGGTGGACTCCTTTGCGAAGGACACGCGTGCCGCATTTACCACCGTCAAGTCATCTCCGAACGTGTCCAGGAGTTCCACGGAACCGACGCCGTCAAGAAGG
>JACCDW011493934.1_pt1 | contig 15665 bp, 31 predicted proteins | sample 7449781 | NCBI WGS metagenome assembly JACCDW01 (sample SAMN15323449, study PRJNA562643) | freshwater metagenome | isolation source: river surface water | place: USA:Blue River Watershed | collected 2017-08-18
AAGAATCGTTGTTTCAACTAATAGAAAAATCTAAAGATCAAATTATTAACGTTAATTTGTTAGGAGGAGAGCCCTTATTGCAAAAACAAAATCAGAGATTGGTCGAACTTCTCCATGATAAAAGATATTATATTCTGACTAACCTCGCAGTTCCTATGAGATCTAATAAAATTGCAGATCAATTATTAACTGAAAAATATGTAGATTGGGGAGTGAGTTTTGAAACGATTGGGGATAGATATGAGTATGTTAGACATAATGCTAAGTGGAACGTATTCAACGATAACTTAAAATATGTTAAAGAACGTAAACCCGATGTTACTATTAATGCCCATCCTTTGTATTGCACATATAGTGCATTTAATTTAGTAGATTTTTATGATTATGTTCTCGAGAATAAGTTTAATGGAATATATTGGTGTGTTATTCAAAATATCGAAGGATTAAATGTTTTAAATTTGCCAAACGACTTAAAGATCAAAGCCGTCGATGAAATCGAACGTGTACAAAGAAAATATCCAGACGCATCTGGGATAGATCACCTTATAGATATAAAAGATAAGATCAAACAATCTATGAACGATAAATTTGTAGATGCTGCACAAAAACTTAACATGCGTTTAGGTATTTCTCCTAAAAAACAACCTGCAAATTTTTTAATATGGACTGACGAAATAGAATCTCGATACCTAACTAATAAAGAAAAAAGTTTTCAGGAATTATGGCCTGAGATCTATAATGCATTAAAAAAATGAAATTAGTTGCATACGGTGACAGTTTTGTCATGGGAGATCAGGATGATTTTGTTCATGAAGTCAAACGTCCTACACACAGCATGGGATATGACGAACGAACAGAGTATTTAAGATATAATGTCAGTTTTCCTAGCCTTATATCTAAACATTTTAAAATATCTTGTATTAACAGAGCAGAGAGAGGAAGCGGAAATTATCCTCAATTAGATAAATTATATTTTGATTTAGAAAGTGGAATCATTAACAGCGGCGATTTAATTCTATTTGGAATAACAACAGTGACCCGAGACAGAATATCATTGGGGAACTTTAAAAGAGTAACCAGTACTGATCATGGCGAATGTTTGATAGATAGGAAGATGATTAATTCATATAATACAGATAAAATTGGAGAAATTGATCTTTTTTACATTTTAAGTATATTACAAACATTATCAAAATGTTATTCAGTAAACATTATTTCGTTTAATATTTTCGATATTCCCCTTTCACATCTCGAAATAGTTCCTGCTCGATTTAATTTTGAAAATTATATAGGTTGGAACATTAAAGGAAATTCGTTAATAGACATTCTAAACGACACGTGGGGCGAATCTAAATATCATCCGTATCATACTGATTTAAAAATTCCTCAAGGATATGAAAATTATTATACTATAAAAAAACACCCGTCAATCGACGGGCATAAAAAAATTTCCAATTGGTTCATAAATAACATTGATTGGAAACAATATGAAATTTATAAAACTTGAAGAACATATAAAAATAAACGATGGAACTATTGAATTAAGTGTATTAATTGATACTGGCCTAGGAACTTGGATTTCGTTTCTTTCTTATGCACTAGAAAATTTCCATACTGTTCGTATTACAGAAAACTGTAATAGACCTTTAAAAAATTTAAAAATTTTAATAGATACTTTTAATTTAAGCGATCGTGTATTAATTTTGTCAACACATAAAAAAATAAAATATCCGGTTTATATACATGACTATATAAAAGTTTTTTCTCGATATATTAATTTTAATACGATTAATGTTAAAGAAAATTTAATGAACATTGAAGATTTTTCTGGTGCGCATCGGAAACCTATAATAGGAATTGCGATGTACGGAAAAAAAGAACATGTGTTTGATCAAACTAACCTTGATTTTAAACTGTCCGAAGGCTTTCCTTGGTGTAGATACTATAGTATAGAAGAGTGGTCACTAATCGTAAAAAAAATAAGAATGGATTTTGGATACGATATTATGACTCTTGATAACATCGAAGAATTTCCAATGAAAGCGTTGAATATGGTCTCGATGTGCGATGCTATTATTTGTTACGAAGGCGGAATGGCACACCTAGCACATGCCTTAGGAATACCTACTTTTATTTTGCCTTGGAGAACATCGAAAGAATTTAAATTAGTTGAACCTTATGACTCAACAGCATTCTTTTGTTTTCTCCTACATTTAGACAAAAAGTCTTATTTTTTAAATTCTATTGAAGAATTTATAGATTGGGATGTGGAGGAATTTCGATTAAAATTGGATCAATTAAAGTTCGAAGATGGTGGAAACAATCCTTTATTGACCAATAATCGAGATATTGATATTCGTTTTAACATGTCTCAAGGATACATTCGTATTTCTCAAAACGATAAGTCTGCTACGTTTGGATTAGATGAAGTTCAAAAACATTTGTTTAGTAAAATAAAACGCCCCTTGATGGGGGGCGTTATTCCAATTCAAATAATTTTAAAATAAAAACTAAAATATTTTTTTTGTCTGTTCTTCTATATCAATTTTTAGTTTATTAATATTAATCCTAAAGTCAATTTTAGAAATTTCTGTTTCATATTCGTGTAATATTTCTAAAATCTTATTAGGATCTAGATCCCCGGCATATTCTTGAAGATCTATTTCCCATATTCTGCCGTTATGGAATTCTAATCGTAGCATTTCTAAATATGCTACAGGCATGGTGTTAATGTATAGATCTTCGAATACTTCCGGCCACTGCTTAACTAGATCGGCGGGAGACCTAAAAAGACGTTTAGGCACCTGCTTCTTCTTTTACCTTAGTAGCAGTTTTCTTTTGAGGTGGATCAAGGTCGTCTGCTTCTCTGCGTAGTCTTGCCGCTTCTTTATACATAGCATCTGCCTGGCTTCGATAACTTCTTGCTAAGTCTTTATCGCTTAAAGGTTCGTTGCTAGGACTTTTTACAGGATCTGTAGATTGAGTAGGTGCTTTTCTTTCTTCTACAACAACTTCTCTATCCTTGGATTTAGCACCAGCAACTAGATAAGGAAGATCATCAATGGCTACGTTTTTCTGTTCGGCGATAAGGACGTTTAAATCGCTGAGAGGAATATTTGTGTTATGTGTGGGATTCATAACCACTGAATCAGTAGAAACTTTTTGCATCCTGCCATCTTGTTGCATAGCAACTAACATCGGCCTGCCGTCCGGAAAATGACGAATATGCATTACTTCCCCGAATTCGAATGCTTGTTGACCTTGATCGCTTTCTAATACAGTCATTAGGGCATCGTGATATGCATCGCTTAGATTCGCTGTAGGAATAACCAGTGCTGAATTGATCTCTCCAGGGAGGCACCTAAAGACTACAACTACTTTGGCCCCTGTATTTTTCATACGGCCGATGTGTTTAATTGTTTTCATAATTATTGATCCTTTTTAGCCACAGAGTCTAAAAAAGTACTGAGGCGATTATAAATTTTGCCAACAGATTCTAATTCGTTGGCTTTGAACGCTCCTCTCTGAGATGCAACATCGATGATGCTTTTGATAGCGCCGAGATCGCTGAGATTTAACTCCGGACCTTGATTGCCACCATTTGCTGCTGCCTGCGCTTGTTGTTCAGCGGGTGCTGCTGCCTGTGTGTTTTCGTTTACGTCTGTCATTGTTATCTCCTAAGATATGGACATGCTAACATAAAAAATGTTAGTTCTTTTTCATTTTCGAATCCTATAAACACCTGGGGTCGTGAGCGACCAGTTCCGTCAATCGACGAATCTTTACCAAAAGCAAATCTGCCTTTACACTTGCCCATGATCCAATTTTCTATATTAGATGAATGTTCTAGTTCATTTATTCGAGTTTTCGAAAAATGCGGAGGAATTCTATCCAACTTTCTTTCATCTAATATATTTAGAGGGTTGAATTCTATCATGAAATATTTATAGGGTAGTTATTTTAGATTATCAAGATCTGACTGCAATCGTTTGGCCATTGCTTTTGATTGGCCTAATTTTTGAACATCCCCCGAGAAAAGGTAAAGTTCAAACGCTGCTTTTTCTGATAAAACCGTAATATCGGTTTTGGTTATATGCCAGGGAGAGTTTATAAATTGATCTAACCAAATGTAGATTTGAGGAGATATTTTTATTTCTTTTGGAATCGGAACTTCGTATGTTTTTATTTTTGCTTGTTCTATCACAAATTCAAGTGCTTCGGAGGTTAGTCGAAGTCCGCCTGCTCTTTTTGATCTTAAATTATGCCACCATTTGTTTCGGCATGTTTTTATTGTATCTTGATCTATATCAAGATCTGCTGCCTTAAGAAAAGTTTTAGTGTATTCTTCTTTAAGATCCATCACACAACTTGGCCGGACGTCAATTTATAAACTTTGAATTCGTTGGTTTTAAATAATTTGTTTAATTTTTTTGCCAGGTTATATGCATGACCGGGATTACTAAAACTAACCTTTTTATATTTTGGTCCAGGTTGCGAAGCAACAATACTTCCGCTTTTTAGATTGAATGGTTGTCCTTGATAAAAAACAGCCCAGATGGCATCACTTTCAAGTATCTGTTCAATCTTGAAGTTTTCTTTATTAACATGCTCAAGAATAACCTTAGGCTTTGGTCTACTCATTATATACGTGTTCCTAATTAACCACGTATATATTTATGCCTATTAGAAAGTTCCGCCATCAAATTTTACATCAATCTTAGTGGTAGATTCACGCAATTCTAACAGCAATTGATGTATTTCTTGCACAGTAGTACCTAATTTTGATGTTAAAATGGCTAGTTCATATACAAGATCCTTAGATTCTTGCATGGTTAATTTTATTTCTTTTTGGTTGCTTTTTTCTGCAGAATTTATTCTTGTTATTAACTTTTCAATTGCAGGTAATCTTGAAGGAATATTATTTTGAGACATTTGAAAGTACCTGTTTCATTTCGATTTCTGTTTTAAAAGGTCCACGAAATTCGTACCGTTGCAAGGTAATTAATTTAGGACAGAAACTCTTGACCCAACCTTTGTCGAATCGTATTACATAATATCCGGCACAATAAAGACTTTTTGAATCGCCGCTCTTGGTAAACAAAGGAAGTTTGCGTTTGATATCAAACATCGCATTATGCGGAGATGTGCTGGTAGTATAACCGTGAACTTCGTTGGGATTACTGTTGTCTGCTTCTTTGACAATTTTAGCGACGAAGAAGTCTTTTCCAAATTGTTTAGTTAGACTTTCTTTAGTGTCGTAGATTTTAATTCCGGTTTCGTTGCTGAGAACAAATCTATCATCTTCGTTTTTTCTAAGTGTGGCAAACTTTGTTCCGTCTTTTTCAACGATCCAAAATTTATTATCAATAATTGGTTTTGCATGTAAGTCTGTCATTGTGTATACCTCGCATTAAGTGGTTCGGCATAAGATTGTGCCTGCTCTGCGATCTTTTTCAAATCGTAGAGATTACAGAATTTCATAAGCCTAATCCCAACCTGACTAATATTTTTATCAGCATTAATAGCATCGGCTATAGTGATAGCGATGACTTCTTTAATATTATCTGGTTGATGGCTTAAATCGATGAGTCGACGATTGCGCTCATAGTCCTCTAAGACTCTGTGTTCTTTGCCTTCGTGATCAGTCCATCTCTGAAGCATGAGATTGTTCCACGCAAATCCTTTGGATTTACGATCTTCGAACGCTTCAGTAAGACCCACTTTTTTGCTCGTACCTTTAGTGCGAACACCCGGATACGCTGAGAAGACATTATCACTGGTATCACCACGCATACATTTTTCGAACAATAGCCATTCTGGATCTGGGGCTGCTTTTGCTTCTTTTGTTTTTTTATCGATAACAGGCTTTCCTTTGTCATCAAAGATTCCTTCGTGTGTAATTGTATGTTCCATTACACCGTTGTATTGTTTCACATTGGGAGCAATGAGTTGCACAAAATCTGTATCTGTGCTGATGATAACATGATTATCGTTTGGATGGCTCTGTATCCATCCTGCAATGAGATCGTCTGCTTCTAGTTGAGAATTTTGTAATACTGTACAGTTGGTCTTATCAACTATGAACTCTTTAAATTTATCAAAGGCTTCCCAAAACACTCGATCTTCTTCTTGTTCGCGTTCATTAAGAGCGGCACGGCTTTCTGCCCGGTTACGCTTATATGGAGCATAGTAGTCTTTACGCCACGAACGACCTTCTAAACAGAAGATAACGTGACTGCCATTGAACTGCTGCCACGCTTTACGAATAGAGTTAAGAGTAATATGAAATGCCATGCCTAATTTAATATCGGCATCGCCGTTAATAACATGTCTAGCACGAAAAAACGTGTTAGCAGTATCAACTAAAATATATGTCATGTGTTGTTTCTTTTCACAGTTTGTATGTCCAAAGTACCTGTATTTACAGGGCCACCAAAATCACCGTCTACTACAACATTAGCGCAAAGTTCACGGAACCAGCGGTCCACAATCTCTTCATCTTTATCGCCATCGGCACCATAACCTTCTTGCTTTAATTGTAGCACAAAATGGTCATTCCAGTCAAGTTCAAAAAAACCATTACGCACATTATCTTGATTAACGTGAGTGTTAATAACACCTACCCACGGCTCTTTCTTTCGGCTAGCCCTTTCCTTGGGACTCAATTTAGCCAATTCTTGTTCTTGGGTAATTTGTTTTAGATTTTCTTCTGCTTCTTCTTTTAATTTGGTTGCTTGTTCTAGAGCCGTTCTTGCTTCGGCGATATTGGCTTCCAGTTTATCGAGACCAAATAATTTTTTGATGATCTTCATTAAGTTCCCCACTCATTTTTAAATAATGGTACCTGTAGTCGATCACTATAACGCAAACCATTTTTCATTGCTAGTTCAGCGACCCTACGATTATTAAGAGTATAAACAGACTCCACCCCACCAACTGGCATAAGATATACGGGTCCCGTAAACCCTTCGGCTCTGTAAATGTCTGCTGTTTCGATTGCTTCTTCTGCATCTTCTTCTGTTGCCACCACAAATTTTAAGTATGTATAACCAACTTCTTCATATTCGCAAACAACCTGTGGTTGAATAGCGATGTCTCTAGGTTCTCCAGAGCAACTTAGTTTTGCACTAACACTAAAAGTTACCTCTCTACTAGAGAACGGAGGCTCTTGAGACCAATCTTGAAGATATTTTTTAAAGTCTTTTGTAAGATGTTGGGTACCATTCGTTTCAAAGGTAATTTCTTTTAATCCTAGCATATCAGGATGATTTAACAGTTCCGGATATATATTTTGCCATTTAAGAAGAGGCTCTCCTCCTGTGATAACAAGATGCTCATCTTCCCATTTATTATAAGGAAGAATACTCATGATGTTGTTTACAATTTCTTCAGGACTATAAAAAGGACTGAGATGCTTAAATGCCGGATGCCAAGACGCATAACTATCACATCCTGTGCTGACTAACGGAAGTTCTTCATAGGATTTATAAAGATGAACATTGGCCGCAATGGGCTCAACTTCATTAGTATTTTCACCTTTTGGCATTCCGAATCCTGCGCATTTAAAGTTACAGCCAAACGTTCTCATAAACACAGAAGGAACGCCCATGTAACGTCCTTCGCCTTGAATGCTGTAAAATAATTCTGCTAATTTAATTTTTTCCATGTTTTATTATACTACCTTTTTCTTTAATTGCCAAGAGCCGTTTCCTAAATCAATCCATTCCAAAGTATCGCCTTCTTTCCAGCCTGCTTCTTCTAATAGATCAGTAGGAAATGTTAAGATGCCGTCGCCAGTCTCGGAGTCTTCTTCAACAGTTAATGTCCAAGATTTAGATAATTTGTTTTGATCGTCCATTATTCCATTCCTCTAATGATTTTTTCCTACATTCTTCTCTTACTGCATTAGGTATATCAGGATGCCAATCAGCCATTCCGCAATCGTATATCTTATATCTAGTTATTTCTAAATTAGATAGAAAAATTATAAAAATCCAAAGTACGCAGGCGACAATAAACCCGATAAAAAATTTCATAGTTGATCACTTATCATAATTCTACACATGAATGCATCTTTTTCATTTTTAAAATGAAAAACCATGGCCTTGGAACTAACCTCAGTCTGATACCTGCCCCCAGGCAATCCGAATACCTCCATAATGTCAGCACAAGTCTGATTCCACCAAATATTACTTTGATTTTGCCAAGGAACGGTTACGATATTATTCATTGACAGTTTTACTGAACCTGTGCAGAAAACTCTCGAGGTAGCAACTATATTCTCTACACTCGTCGGGGGAAGAAATATATTTCCTATAGTAGACCCAAGTTTTTCCATCGATATCGGTAGTATCAATTACTTGAAATTTCTTATGATCATTGCTGAGCCATATAGATCCAGGCTCAACATCATTATTTTTGTAAGGCACGCTCAATCTCCTTTTTTAAAGTTTCACAAACTTCTTGATTTCCTAGTATATTATAGTGGTTTATGTCGCCTTTGTAAAGAGGCCAATTAGAAGAAAAGTCAATAAAATTTTTTTCAATTTTAAGATCAGCAACAATTGGAACATGCCCTATAGCGATATACGGAACGGTTATTAATCTGTTTATTTCTTCCCTCATTAACGAGTATACATCGGTTTGATATGCATCATCAAAAATGTATCTGAAAAATAATTTGGCCGCTAATATTTTTTTATTGAACCAATGATTTTGATTTTCGATATCTGTAAAAATCAAATCGCAATTTTTATGTAACTCGGTAGAATGTATAGGATGTTGTTTAATATGTATTCTACTAGGACTGGTATGAGAAACAATAATCAGGTCGTATTGATTTATATTTTCTGATTGGATTTGTTTGAGAATTTTATATTCGCTAATACCTGCTTGTGCTATATTTTTAACATTGTAGATATCACTTAATAAATTCGGCCAGCCCGAACTAGCCCCTGGATAAAGAGCAGCAAAACTATCACCTGCAATTAAAATTTTGATTGTTGCATCAGCCATGGAATAAATTCTTTCGCTATTTTATCGTGATAATCGTAGTTATAATGTTCTTTATCTTCGATAAGATAGTTTTCGTGATTTACATATCTTTCTGCAAAATATTTTTCTACAGTCTTAGGTGAAATCTTTGTAACTTTTAATTTGCCATAGTAATCAAATTTTTTAGGAAATCTCAGTCGTTCTGTAAAATTAAAAAGGTGTAAGTTAGCACCATTATCTGCACAAATGTTATCCCAAGAATAAACTGAATTTAAAAAATCTCTTTTCTCGATAAATGTGTTTAACTCAAAGAATAATTTTACCTGCATGAATGTATTTTTTCTAAGATCCGGTTTTACTAGTCCGTGCTCTTCGCTGAATTCTGCTCCAGGAAAATTATCATAGTCTTTAAAAGTTGATTTGTTCATTAATTGCATTCGATTGTCTTTAATAACAGAATCAAAATATCTATGAAGCATTTCAGTATCATCTTCCATTTTATAACGGAAATGATCGACAGGTATACAATCCTCATCTCTAAGATCATCTATGGCAATGGTAAACCTATTAAAAGCCGCTAGACAGATAAAAACATCTGAGATATCGTCGTATGTTTCAAACATACTTTTTAACCAATCAGTATAAAGCCTGTTTGTTGCACCTGACATTGCATAGATCACAGTGGGTCTATTTTCTAGTTCTCCATAAATTTGTGCATAGTTGTTTTCGTTCCATTGACTAAAACTACCTACACCGAATTTTCCAAGAACAGATTTATATCCCATAGTATGGCTATCGCCTATGAATAAAACTCTATTTTTTACCACTTTTTATAATTTCCCTTTTCTGGAATAACATGGCGAACGCCGCCTGTGGGATCTTCCATGTCTCCGTTACGCCTGGGAATAAGATGAACATGCGGCCACATCACGGTTTGTCCTGCCGCAGGCCCATAATTCATTCCAACATTAAATCCATCCCATTCGCCGGACTGTACACGTTTGATACCATCATTGATGGCATCTTCGAAGCAATCCATTAAAACAGCAACAGTATTATATTTAGGCACAAATAATAGATGTCCTTCTGTAACAGGATATATGTCTCGGAATACTTTAACATGATAGTCTTCTTCGACTAGTTCAGTCCACGGTGCTTTGCTGTCTTCGATTGTATCAGGCTCTGCAGGAAATATTTTATAAGTATGGTTCATCTTTGGTACTCCTTACGTTCTCCGGGTAATGCATCTTCTTTGATAACAAACTCTCTACCACCAAGGTTGCCTACAAATGCCCGTGTATTCTCTTTATAGACCATGCGAATCTTAAGAGTCTGAAATGCAACTTCTAAAAAGATTTTAGGTTTGTAACCTAAAACATGCATATCGAAATCTTTACCATTATCCGTGCAATGAACTTTTACTTTAGCGTCAATCATTTAGTCCACCAATCTTCCCAAGGAAAGTCTACCCAAACATCTTCTTCGGCCTTATTGACTTCTATACCTATATAGTCCATGTCGACATTGCATTGACTAGATAGGTTATCGACTAACACAGCAAATTTTACATTAAAATTCCAAACTTCATTCCAACTAGGATTATCGGGAAAACAACTAGATTTCCAGTCATCCATAATCCAGTTAAAAGTAGCACCGGTATCGTTAATGTCATCAACTATTAAAATATTTTTAAATGTTGGTAGCGACGGCATTTCTAAAAGAGTGGAAGCAGCATCTAATACTGCACCGATGTCTTTTTCATCTGTTATTTCTATAGAAGGTTCTGAACCTAATGCATCTTCAGCCATCCAGAGATTTGATTCTCCCCCGTCCCCGTCTCGAAGTCTAACATTTAATGTCCACATAGGAACATTTAGATAGTGACTGAGCATTACAGCAGGAATTAGGCCTCCTCGTGTAAGACCTACTATATAATCTGGTTTCCACCCACTTATCGAGATTTCTCTAGCAATCTTGTTTACTAGACCAACCATCTCATGCTGGCTGATTATGCGCTTGTTCATATCTCTCCTTAAGATATTGTTCGTGTTGAATCCATTTATTGTTAACTAGAAATCCCCATTCTCTTTTATGAGGACCGGGCATGAATAAAGTCCAGGCGGTAACTCCTTCTTTCAATTCAATACGATGATAACTGTTAGGAGAACATATACGGAAATGTCCAGGTCCACGCCATTTACGTATCTCGCAATTCTTTGTCCCGTCTGGATTAAATTGAGGGATCCATTCGTAGTACCCGCCTTTGAGAATTAATGTGGCGTAAGGCCATGGATGATCATGAACATCATCTGGATCACCTTTTAAGAACTTATGTAAGAATACATTAAAAGGAAAACGTTCTCTTTCTTTTAAAAAGAGATAATACCGTTCAAGATACGGTTCGTTGTGTACGCGATCAAAAATGATACGCTTACGACCTAATTTTTCTAGAAGTTTAAGAAACATAATCTACTTCTTCCTTTAAGAATCTTATTAATTCTTTGTCTGTGGGTTGTACTGAATAGTTTTTCTTAACAAAAATTTCATAACTGTCTGAGCCATATTTTCCAATACCATAGAGATCTGTTGCATCGTTTCCGTTCCAATTTATGTATTGTTCGGTCATTAATCTAATTCTTTTTTCTCGAACATTAACTAGTCCAAGTGGCCATATGATATCTTTTACTGATTCTTCGTCACTGAACATTAAGAAGTGTAATGGATTTGGCCACTTCTGTAAGAAAAGAGGAAGAACATATTTCACTGCTTTTCTGCTAGTTTGATTCAACATAATAACTGCGACCATATGCTGCCATATGCCTTCGTTGCTATCAAGATCGGCAGGCAGTTGTTGTTGTACCATAAGATGGTCAAACATTGGCTCTATCATTCAGATCTTCCACTAGTACAAGAATCACTCCATAGTTCTTGAGCCTGCTTTTTATATTGATCTAATTCCCAGTCTGCTAGTTTAGATTTATACTGTTCTTCCGAAAGAGAATGCCAGCCAATGCATTTACCGGTTGGACTACGACCACATCCACAACGTCCAATATCTTCTTCTTTAGATTCTACTCTCACTTGCATGATTATTCCTTGAAGTATGTGTTCATTACTTCTAGTTTGTCATAATATTCGGCAATTAAGGCCACTTCCTTTTCAATAGCATCCATTAAATCAGTATGTTCCGGAATAGCCATAGGATTACCTAACATAATATCCACATTCATTTTATGTTTAAGAATGTGTGCTTCGAAGTGTTGCTTAAGAACACCAATCATTTCTTTTCTCATCTTGGGGCAAACTCCTGTTGTAATTTAATATTATCAAAGAATTCCTTCTTTGTGTTTCCGTCGTCTTTAAAAGCACCTTTTAGAACTGTTGTCTGTGTCAACGAACTATGCGCCATGATACCGCGATTTTCGCAACATCCGTGAACTGCCTGAATGTAAACACCTAGATCTTTGGCTCCTGTGGCTTTTTCGATCTCCCTAGCAATGTCATTACAAAGTTCCTCCTGGAGAGTACCTCGTCTTGCACACCACTGGGCGATACGTGTGTACTTTGAGAGTCCGATAAGTTTCTCGGCAGCAATAATACCAATATAAGCAACGCCACTAACGGGTTGATGATGATGGCTACACACAGAGCGCAACTCGCTACGAACAACCAACATACCTTCGTAACGGTCCTGCGAATCATTTGGGAACGCTGTACAGTCTGGACTTGGTTCATATCTACCACTCATTATCTCATTAAAATACATCTTAGCCAACCTACGTGCTGTACCTTGGCTATTGGGATCGTTTTCACGATCGATTAACAAACGATCTAGCACCAGTTCGAATGCTTCTGTTGCTTCATCGATGAGTTTTTCTTTATCGCCTTCGTGTAGGTAGTCACTGATATTATCGCCCGCCCAAAAACGCTTATTATCACGTTTCATTTTGAAACGAAGGTGATCGCCTAAGTATGCTTCTTGATAACCACCGTCACCTGCCATGGCATCTAAGGCTGTTTCTTTTTTAACGTAAACTGGTTTACCTAAAGGCTCATATTCGTCTTTTACGAAAGTCCTGTCAATCTGTTCACTCAGAACAGGATCTGGTTTAAATTCTTTTGTCAATTATTGTTCTCCGAGTTATTGTCGTGGATGACATATTATTTTAACATCTCTAATAGTTTATCGCAACTAAAATAATTATTTTTTAATTTAGTTACTTGTTTATTTAGGCGAGGAAGATAGGATTCATAATTTTCCATGTAATGACGAATTCTATCTATCACGGCACCTTTGTATCGTTGATATGATCCAAATGATTCAGTCCATTCGGTTGGGTATTTAAAATCTTCCATGGCCATTTCGCTATAACTTAAACGATCTGGAACCATAGGAATAGCATTAACCAATGCACCTTCGTACCAACTAATGCCCAGTGTTTCTTGTAAGTTAGCACTGAACACTAGTTTTGCTTCTCCTAGCATATTATGATATTCATTTTTAGTCAACGGATATTCTTGACACACACGGAATTCATATTGAGGTAAATGTTCCTTAAGATCTTCAAAGATTGGTAGTTGTTTCTCAGGAGCGATACGATGCGGAAATAAGATTAGATCTCGCTTAGGCATGTCCTTATATAGTAATAGAGTATCTTCCATATACTCCATTGGCCAACCTGTTCTTACAATTTTGTTAGGAGCAAACTGTCTAACGATCTCAGAATTTTCATAATTGAGTAAATTTTTTACAAATAGTTCAATATGAAATTCAGTAGCAAAATAATTGTGATCAATGGCGTGATAGAAACTTTTTTCTGCATGACGCACCCATGGAGTATCGCCGATCAGGCGACCTAAAAAGTCTTGAGGATCATAACTACCAGCATGCCACAGAGCGTGTATCTTAACCGGACAGTTAAGCAGTTCGCTCATATATTTTAAGTTAATGATGCCAGGATGCCAAGCATCTGTAAAAATAAAATGATCGCCAGGGCTAACTGATCCGGCGCAAAATAAACGGCCAATCTGCTCAACTTGGCTAGACTTATATATATTAGTCCCCCCAAAATTAAGAAAGGCGCCAGGAGTAGTGGCAGAAGGAATGTCCGTAGGACCAGAGATAACTTGAACATTGTGTCCTTCCTTTCGTAAGAGTTCAGGCAAGTGGGACTTCCACTCGCCTGTGTATCTCGTTTCGACTGCTTCTAGATCAACGAGAAAAATTCTGGCCATTGCGTCTTCCGTTGTTATCCCAACGAGGCTTATTGCCTTGGTAAGGCCTACGTGGTCTCTTACTGTATAGATAAGATTGATAATTTTTTGAATCCTTGCGATAAAGATCAGCAGGATTGAAATCGCATAATTCAATGCGACAATAATCATGATATGCCTCGAGGTCTTCAAAGACCTTAACAACATCGGGACGATTTTCGAAATAACTATAATCGTTATAATTCTTAGCCATAATAGCCTCTTTTAATATTTGATAAATGAACCATTTTCTCCGTCTTCGGAGACCTCAATCCAAACCTCGCGGTCCGGATACTTTGCGTGAATCTGAGCATACAAATCATCGCTCATCATCTCACAACTCTTATAGTCTAGCGACAATACACCTTCGTTGCTAGAATACAGTTTTTCCAACCATCGTTTAAATTGTATAAATTCCACATCTCTGTCATTGTGGGTAACACTAAGATAAACCCTAAAATGAAAGATATGGCGATGGGGATTAGCCAAAAACGATACATCATATTCATCTCCTGTTGCTAGGTTAGGATCTGTTGCGGCTGCTGGATACTTGTGAATACCTTCTTTACGAAAGGTAACCCAAATCATTTTATTGGGACGAATGTCCTGTTTGATAATCATACTGAAAGTAATCCTTCACAAAGGAGTTTAATTTCTTCTCGATTCATATGGAAATTGTATGTACTAGACGAGGAAATTTGTCCTTTATCGTCTAGACATTCTTGAATAATGTCTACAGCCATAAGTCCTTTAGGAGCGACTGATTCCCAAGATTCTACGCGAACTTTAAAAGAAGGTGAATCTTTAATTGTAATATTTTTAACAGCAAGGTCCGGGTGTTTCATCGCTTTAGTGCCTCCACCATAACAATTTGTCCTAACTTCTCACCGAGATCTTGGTCTTCAGTGATTACATGCATAGTGTTAAAGTGACGATCTTTATGGCTATCATAATTGCGAGTTTCTACAACATAGCCACCTGACGCACGATAGATCTGCATACGCATACCTTCGCTAGATAGACCTTCACTGGTAGATACCAACTGTGGAACGTCTTCTTCGAGTTCGTCTCGCATCAACCAGTTTCTAATGCGCTGTCTAAATGTCAGTTTCATTTTCTTTTCTTTCCTAATTTTACGGGCCGGTCTAACAGAAGATATATTTGATACTTTCTGATGAGCGTACCCGATCGCTTGTCCATAACCACTCATTTGATTATCTCATCCTTGCCATATTGATCCCAATCGGTAAAACGATCTCTACCCATTAGATCCTGTAGGTTATGGCACCATACCCCAGGATTAGTTGCTGCGAAATCTTTGTCGTCAATCTTAAGTGTGGCGTTGTAGCCAAGTTGATTAATATAAGGTAATTTTACACTAATCTGCGGAATAAATCTACGCTTTTCGGTAAGACCGC
>JACCDW011790914.1_pt1 | contig 15656 bp, 16 predicted proteins | sample 7449781 | NCBI WGS metagenome assembly JACCDW01 (sample SAMN15323449, study PRJNA562643) | freshwater metagenome | isolation source: river surface water | place: USA:Blue River Watershed | collected 2017-08-18
ATCAAGGATTTGGTTGGGAGGATCTTACACAACGGCTTCTTGGAACCGTGCTGGCAGCACACGCGGATGATCCGATTGTGTTTCTGGCATGGGGCAAGTTTGCACAAACTCTTGTCCATAAGCTTCGTCTTGGTCCAAATCATACGGTGATCATGTCGGCTCATCCAAGCCCCTTGTCGGCCCACAATGGATTCTTTGGGTCAAAACCGTTCAGTAAAGCAAATGCATATTTGACCGAAAAAGGAACAGCACCCGTAAACTGGGCGGTCCATACAATGACCGATGATCCCACTAGCGCATGAGCCCACTAGCACTTAGTTGGCAAACTAAACGCAACCAAACTGTATGCTTTTTCTAGATTATTTTTCACATAGCGGTCATTCGTTTCAAACTCAACAACACCGTGAGATTGAAGTTTGCGAATACACGCCTCGTAAATTGCTTTACGTGATTCTACAAGCTTTACAATTTCAGTATACTCGTCTTGTTTCGCCTTGTGACACAGAAGACGTAAATCACGTAAGTAATCACTGGTCATCATGGAAAGAATAAAGTAGTACTCTTTTGTTAACATATCCATTTCCCGCATTAAGTAAGCAATATAATCATTCAAACCAGGTTTTGTAAAGACAGATACAAGGCGATATGAGTAGTATGTGGATTCTGTTGCTGGCATAGCTTTCAGTTGAGGCGTTGCCCTACATACATCCCACATATGATGATGTGTTAGATGAACACATGGCTTACCTATGCTTTTCCAACGCATGTAGAGTGCGTCAGGCTTCAAGTCAAGGCTACTATCTGATAATGTAGCCTTTGCCCAGGAAAGAAAACAGTCTTTTGTAGGCGAACCGTAATGTCGTGCAAGTGTTGGCATATTTGTGTGCCATAGTGTTTCAGATCCAGTCTTTGGCTTCCACAGGAATTTTTTCCAAGTGCTAGTTCTGTAAACTAGTGTTTTCCAACTTGTATTCACTTGGGCCATAGTCCCAAGATCACGGGAATCCAGGTAGCTTGTAATAAGCTCCATGGCAGGTGTAGGAAGAGTAAGGGTAGACATTTTCACACATAGGACCGAAAAAAGTTTACTATTCAATTTTTTCACTGGACTGGAGCAGAGACTTCTGTTGTCACTGCTGGTAGAGTAGACACAGGAATAAAATCGTCAACACAATCATTGCTAGATGTTTGAGTGCTTTGTTCAGAATCACTTGTGCCCCCATTGCTTGTAGAATGCGCAGATTCATTGTCTGCTTGTGCACCATGTGTTGACTCGGTGCCAGATGTCATACTTTCACTAGACTCGGTGCCAGATGCCTCACCCTCGCTAGATTCGGCACCAGATTCCTCGCTTTCACCAGATTCGGCACCAGATGTCTCATCCTCGCTAGACTCGGTGCCAGATGTCTCACCCTCGCTAGACTCAGTTGTACTACTATTGCTTGATACAGAGGGCGTAGGTGCTGTAGCAGTATCCTGCTCAATCTCGGCAGCCTGTGTCACTTCTAGAGGTTTCATACCAATAAGCCCAAGAATAGCAGCATCCCCAAAGTGAATCACAAGTTCCAGACTTAGAATCGGAATGCCGGCAAAGACAAGGACTTCAGGGCGGAACATTGTTTCAATTGTGAATAGGATCATATTACCAAACACTACACTAAGTTCAGCAAACAGGAAGAACAGGCTAGATCCTAGCGTTGCGCAAATGGCAGCCACAGGCACTGCCTCAATAAATGTGCGATCGTACTTACGCGCCCAGAGATATGCCATCAGCATACCCAGCCAACCACCAACACCATAGGAAACAAGATTCATGTTAGAAATATATGTGCGTGTTTTGAAAAAAGCCCAATGCCCCTCCCTTACCCCCATAAACGCACAGTCAATTTTTGTGACCTGCCTGACAAAAAATGATTACAATCAACTGTGAGACCCATGATAGTGAGTCAATATATTCCCGGCATTTATTTCTTTTGGAAAAGTACAGATCATCATGGCAGACGCAACAATTACAACAATTACAAATGTATCAGATGTTGAAAAAGTAGTGGCAAAGCCACTAAAGCGCGCCCATTCTCAGCATCGCAGGCGAGCTACCAGTTTTGATAGCGCAACCGTGGATCCTAAGGCGGCCGAGGCAGCTATGGAACCTATACTAAAGAAGCGCAAGGAGAAAATGGAACCGCTTCTGGCACAGAACCCAGGCAGGTTTGTAATCTTCCCCATTGCTAACAAGGCAGTGTGGGATATGTACAAGAAAGCGGAGGGAAGCTTTTGGACAGCCGAGGAACTAGATCTTTCTAAGGATCGCAGCCACTGGGAAAGTCTAAACGACAATGAGCGCCACTTTATTAAGCATGTTCTAGCGTTCTTTGCTGCTAGTGACGGCATTGTGAACGAGAACCTTGCAATGAACTTTATGAAGGAGGTTCAGTGGCCAGAGGCACGTTGCTTTTACGGATTCCAGATTGCTATGGAAAATATCCACAGCGAAGTATATTCGCTCCTTATTGATACATACATCAAGGATGGTGAGGAGAAGCATAAACTCCTTAACGCAATTGATACAATTCCCTGTGTGAAGAAAAAGGCGGAATGGGCTATTCACTGGATGGAGTCAGAGGAAGCAGACTTTGCTAGCCGGCTTATGGCCTTTGCTGCCGTGGAGGGCATTTTCTTCAGCGGCGCATTCTGTGCGATTTTCTGGATGAAGGAACGTGGGCTTATGCCTGGCCTGACCACAAGTAACGAGTTTATTTCTCGCGATGAGGGTCTACACACAGAGTTTGCCTGTTTGCTCTACAGCTTCCTGAATCACAAACTCAGTAAGACAAAAGCACATAAGATGATCCGTGAGGCAGTCAAGTGTGAAAAGGAGTTTATTATTGATGCACTGCCATGTTCTCTGATTGGTATGAACGCCAAGATGATGGGTCAGTACATTGAATTTGTAGCGGATCGCCTTCTTGTCCAACTTGGATATCCCAAGATTTGGGGTGTTAGCAATCCATTTCCATTTATGGAACGGATCAGCCTGGAAGGGAAGGATAATTTCTTTGAGAAGCGTGTAAGCAATTATTCTAAGGCTGGTGTGGGGAAGAGTGCGGAGGCAATGACCTTTGCTACGGATGCAGACTTTTAGTGCGCAGCACTAAAAGGCTGCCTGAAGTGGTGGCTGTGTATACAGCCACCACTGATGCTGATTTCTGAAACTCCGTTTCAGAATACACTTTTTTCTACAAGTACACTCTCCATAATACAGTACGAGCTGTGGAAAAAATTGACAGCTTGACATCCGCCATGGATGTGTGTGCGCGCGTGTGTGTATATTCCTTTCCTAACTTACTTTCCAGTTCTTATTTCAAGATGCCTAAGTCCAAGAAGGGTCGTCTTTCCGGTGGTGCTCGCAAGGAGCTGAATGATCGTCGCTCCGATGATGCCGTAACAGGCAAGGTAGACGGCATCACCTTTGCGCGCGTGACACGCATGCTAGGCGCAAACCATGTCTCCGTTGCGATTGAGGCAAAGCATGGCCAGCGTGAACTGCGTGCGCGCATTCCTAATGTGCTGGCTCGTCGCGGAGCCACTCCAATTACTACACGTGATGTAGTTGCGCTCTTTGTGGGGGAGGGGTTTGATCCAGATACTGATATTCCTGCTGGCACTAGCTTTGATATTACAGCGGTGCTTAGTCAGCGCCAGGCATACAAGCTTAAGACAGCAGGTAAGATCCCTAGCTGGATGTCTGTAGATATTGGCGGCGGTGACGCTGCTGATAAGGATGAAGCGGATGGCTTTGAGTTTGACTACAGCGGCTCGGCAGCAGCTGCCGCTGAGTCTGAGGGTGAAGATGCTTCAGGTTCTGATACCAGTGTTCCTAAGTTCAGTCGTAAGGCGGCACTGGACAGCAAGGATGAGATTGACATTGACGCTATCTAAGCCCGCGGCAGCAAAACAAAATCAGAAAAACAAGGAAAAAATAAGAAAACCACAAAATGACAAACATTTTTGTGTCGGCTATTTACAAAATTTACGACACAAATTATGCGGAGGAAGTGTGGGAACGACTAGCTATCTTAGCAAAAGCATTAGCTCCAAACAGCCTTCATCTTGTCTGCTCAAAAGCAGATGCAGAAAAAGCGTCCGCAATTCCAAATGTCTTGCCCCACATACACGAGTTTCAAGATCTTGAAACATATGCGGTTCTTCAACCCACAACAGGCCTTCCATATATACGAAAGGAGTCCAAAGATACTAAAGAATTTATGATCTTAATGAACGCAAAAACAGAATTTATACAAATTGTAAGAAATGCCGGCTATCTTGGATCACACTATATTTGGATGGATGCGGGGATAAGTAAGATTTTTAAAGATCCGGTTATGAGTCTAACAACTGCCGCAGCCGATCTTTCCAAACCATTGCGATCTGACGCAGTGTTTATACCTGGATGCACAGGACCTCAAAAAGATATTCATGTATTGATCCATCATATTAATTGGCGATTTTGTGGAGGTTTTTTTGTTGTACCGGCCGATCTTGTAAATACCTTTGCTACACTTGTATTAGATGCATGTGAAGAAATAAAACTGAATACAGGTCGTGCTATTTGGGAAACAAATATATGGGCTTACATTGAACAACGTATCCCAATTCATTGGGAATATGGTGATCATAATGAGGCAATATTTCAAAATGTACACCATTTTTCATTTAAAAGGCCGATTTTTGCGACCTGAAAGGTCGCAAAATGTGGGGTATTAAATGAAAAATGGCTACCCTACCATTTCACATTTTAAATGTGAAAAGGTGTAAAAGCTTTATGGGAATAACAGCTTCATGGCCGCGCTGCGCTCTAGCACCATCACTGCGCTAGTGCGATCCATGCGACTGTAAGAAAATACAAGTCGCTCAGGTTCTACAACAAGGCCAAGGCAATACTCAATGCAATCGCCGTGGAACTTAAACATAATACTATGCCGCTTATATTTCATAGTTTTACTGTCAAGTATAACAAGTATATGGTAATAATGACGAGGAGTTGTATACTCTACAAGATGGCATACAAACCAGACTTCATCACCCACAACTACACCGTTTGTGCTGCCACGCACATCACGGAAAAACGCAGGCACATCGGCAGATTTCAGAACTTCCTTTGTATGCCCACCTTCAACCGTACAAATGGTCAGTGGGGACCATTCATACACAAGGCGTAGATCACCGTCGCTGTTGTGGAAATAGCACCAGTTTTTCTCACAGCCACGCCCACGTGGTGAAGGGAACGCAACACTGTATAGGCGATCCGCAGTTGTATCATAACGACCGTGACCCACTGCCACACATCCGTTATCAGGGTTTTCTACTGTACCCAAAAACAGCAAGTCGCCAGTATGGCTAAACACCTTAACATCCTCTACACCCTGATACCGCAAATGTTCATTAATCACCTTATCCATCCAATGTGTCTTTTTTACAGCAAAATCCTTATTTAGCCAATGTACAAGATTCAGTGTTGTAATCTTTCCATCACTATGCTTAAATTTGTAGGAACCATCAGGCTGAATATAATAATTCACATAGCGGATATTCAGTAAGTACCCTTCGCTCATGGGAATAATACAGGGGCTACTGCTTGTAAATGTATCCTCGCGACCCATAATTGTTTTTTCCACCTTGCCACAAAAATCCACATCACGCACGCAGTGATCTTTCAGCTTCTGAACATAGAATTTATAATTACTCAATACATTGCCTTTATTATAATCGTGGCCAATCAGCTCAAGATACTTGTAATGATCTACAGGCACGCCTGTGTAGTAGTACAGGATGCTTTGCTCATACATTAGCAGATGGCTATAGACATCGGTCTTAATAAAAAGCACATCGTCTTTCGGAAAAGGAATCTTTAGTGCTTTGTCTAATACAATTTGAGCGGAACGCTGCTTCCCAATATCACGGTAATATTTCACAATTTCATACAGCGATTCGGCGCGTTTCGGATGACGATCGTACGCTTCAAACCACCAGTAAATTGCGTTGGGCCAGTCATTCAAAGCACGATACTGATTGCCCAGTTCGTAACAGGCATAAAACACCTCCTCAATCCAGCCACCGATCTCAATACGCTTTTTGTACGCTTCAATAGCTTCTGTGTGACGCCCAAGATCCCTGTAACTATTTGCTAGGTAAAACCAAGACCGCTCATTTCTAGGATTTTCCTCTAGGCTTTGTTTTAGCAGACGAATATCACGCTCAAACTTATCCGCCTTAGCACCGCCATCACCAATATCCTGAATCCAAAGAGTTTTCAGATTCTCACACCGTTTTCCATTTGGGAAATCGTAGTATTCATGTGTGTATCCGACACAAGTAACACCAATATCCGTTTTCACAATACGAGTGTTGTAATAGTGCATGCTTCCAGCCCGCTGAATAATAGAATAACCATCGCCAACAAGATCTGACTTTTTGAACTCAGGCTCCACCACAAGTTTCATATCCGCATCCAGCAGCAACGCATATTCACCCCATTTTTCAGCCGCACGCAGCGCAAATGTCCGATTATACCCGAAATTTTTAAAAGGTTCCACAATCACTTCACCAGGCTTCTTATGTTCAGCCATAAACTGTTCAATCAGTTCCTTTGTATTGTCCGTGCTACCTGTGTCACAAATACAGTAGGTATCAATAAGATCAACAACGGAGCTTAGAAGACGAGTAATAATCTTGCTTTCATTCTTTACAATCATATTTAGACATAGCTTACCCTTAGTAATTTCAGATTCCACTTCTTCAATAACTAGGCGCCGCCCTCTAGCACCACTTTCAATATCCATCGGTCTAGAAAAATTGAAGTTACTTTCTGCATTAATTTGGACAAGCAGGTCATCTAACGCCGCTGTACTACTCATTTCTAGATCTTTTCCTTCCCCTTCCTTCTAAATGGCCTCCAAACATCTGTATGAGCTTGAGGATGTGGCAGCAACCTTCCTGAATGCTATCCATGTTGGCGATCCGACTACAGCCATATACGCTGCCAAGGAACTGCACGATAGTGAGGAGCACGATCTGCTTTGGAATCTGCTAACACTGGCCTGGTTGCTTAGCGATCCAGCTCACCCTCAGCAGTTTAACCGCACGCAGGCATTTTATACCAAAGATTACGAAACACTGCTATTGCTACTTGTGGGGACTACAGAGCATCCGCTGCCATCCGTTGCGGCAGCACCAACGCTTCCATTGCCACCCAAAGAGTCTAAGCGGTCTTGTCCAGAATCGTGGCATCCGCTCCCAAAGCATATGACAGCAGCGCAGGCGTCCACAGTTTACACAGCGGTATCATACAGCATCAAGAAAAAGTTTTGGGAACATGCCAGTTACCTACTTCAATGTCTGCTAACGGAAAATACATTGTCTGTTAGCAGCCTGCTGCGCTGTCTTGGAGTAGAAAAGCCATTGACCGATTTATTGGAAACGACAGTGTATACACCATTGGCGCTGAGGATTGTTGATCATGCGTGCGCATCACTTGTGGCAGCTCCAATTGACCTTACAATTTCAAATAAATATAAGACACTATGGAATACAAAGTTGCCAAAGGGGCGTGCCGGTCGTCTTTTGACAATACAGGGCGCAGCACTAGCAACATGGCGTTTGAAGTCTAAGCCCGTAGAGCGTCTTATGGGTGTGCCACTCCTTATTACGGAAGCTAGCGCAGCAGCCTACTGGGCAAATGCGCTGAAGGTCCACAATGTTAGCGCAGATGGTCACGAGCTTTTGTTTGCGGATGATGAGCAAACAGAAGCTTTCTATACAAATTATTTCCCTGACGATATTTCCGATGAATGGTCCTGCGCCGAGCGCGCAAAAAGCCATGGCCTACAAGTTCCAGTCTCTGAAAACAACCCATGGCTCACAGCATTCTTACTGTGCTGGTCCTAGACCCATGAATATGGGTCTAGGCTAGCCGACAAATCATTAAAAAATGTTTGTCGGTCATAATGATGCCTTGAAGCTACGCTCAAATCCAAAAATAGCCTTTTCAAAATTAGCACTCGGAAAAAACGCAACAGGACGAATGCTGCGTATGTGCTCCATAACATCCTTGGCCGGTTTTTTGGATAGTGCGATCAAGGTCATTGCCATGACCGCTGCGCTTCGCTGCATGCCCGCGTGACAATGAATTAGCACGTTATTACCGCGTATATGTTCGGCGACCACCTTGTACACAATCTCAGGTGCCCAGCGTTCCATATTTGCGATTTCTACTGGCTCCAAATTGTCGTCTACCGGAACACGATACTTCCGTAATACAGATTGTGCAAACGGATAATCTTTTGTACAATTAAATACAACGCTAATCGCATTCCGACGTAAAAAGTCATTATCGGACGCTGCGTGCTTATTACCTAGCCATAACCGGGGATAGATTTCCTGTGCGTGTTCATATGCCATTTATTAGGATCTGCGTAAAATTGTTTTTGGTGCTGCGTTCCACCACGCCAGCGATTCCGCAAACAAAGCATTAAATTCAGTGTTCATGATCTGAACAGATATAAAGTGCTTGTAGGGCATATTGTATGTATCAAATATCCAAGAAGCAGTAATTAAGGTATCCCATCGCTGTAAAAGATCGGCACGCAATGTGCGCAATACAATTTGTGCGCGAACAGCTGTCCAACCAGACTGTATACATCCTACACCTTGATCAAATAATCCGTCTAATGTTTCAAGGTATGTTTCCTGACTATCAGGATCGCTCACGTTTTTAAACATAGATTCAGCAGCTGTTATGCGCAAGTATTGTGTATTTACAGCCATAAATTGTTTCAAATTATAATCTGATAACATATATGAAATAAGCATTGGGTTGCTAAAGGCGTGGAGTGACGCATAAATAGTGTTAATTTGACGACATAGTTCCAACATTTGACCGTATTTCCAAGGCAAGTTTGTATACGGATTTTTTGGTATTTGCGGTGATGCTATACCATATGAACTATATAACAACGAAGAAACACAACAGCGATGAATAGTACTCACATGAAATACATATACACTTTTAGAATCGTAATCTACAATACGGACAGCAAGATGATCTGGAACAGGATGTAGGGAATACAGGTCAGTTGTTCCAACACAACGACGCAACGCATTGCGTGTGCGAATGCGATTTATCCATTTTTTGAACATCCAACGAATCCGCATATGCCTTCTGTATTTTTCAAGCATGTGTGTGTATAAAGGAAATGATAGTGATGGCAAAAATTCCGTTGTTTTTTGCTGTTCCATAAAAAAATTATTCCATTCCGCTACTGTGCGATCATATGCTGTCAGCAAAGCATACTCAAGTGTTAGAACTTCGGGCCTTGGGAAAAGCCAGCGTATACGCCCCTTTTCAGGTTTTCCTACTGCGCCACTTACAACGTCATGAAATCTTCGTAGCAACAATGCATGCGGTGTAGTTTGAATCAAAAACCGCATACTTTATTCACTAATGGTTTTAATAAGTTTCCGTTTTAGATCAAATGTCATAGTTTCAATAAGTAAACCGGCATTATCCACTAGTGATCCATCCTCTGCCGCCCACACTACATCGCCTTCAATCCGTACTGGTATACGTTTGTTCATGTCAGCAAAGTAGGGGTCGTGAATGCGACGAATGTTCCATCCATTGCGTACATCTTTGTGCTTCATACATGTACTTCCCGAATCGCAGTATGAATCACAGCGTTTCCAAAGACTGGCATTGCGTTCCACAATTTCGCACTGCATGCCTGTCCACCATGGACCGGATTCCACTACAACAGTTGTTAGAACGCCACGGGATCCAAGAACCCGTTTTTTCAGTTCGGCAGCTGGCACACCTATAATTTTAGAAATATCGCTTACAAATTTTTGATCATGGCGATAGCATATTTCTTGAAGACTTTCCCAAAGTAAGGAAGGAAGACGTTGGTTTTCTGTTTTAATAGCGGTCTCCATGACGCACAGACCCTGTGCGCGCTAGAACACGCCCTTCAAATTTTGTGGTCCAGTTAGGGATGGCTACGGCTTCGCGGTGCTATTGGGGGCCACGATTATGGCGTGTGTTTCACTTAATGGCCAACATTAGTGATCGCCGTGATATTTCCGCCCTATGGAGACAGTTTTTATACACTAGCGCTGCTGTATTACCGTGTGCGCAGTGTAAAGGGCATTTTTCAAATTATCTTAAGAATACTATAATAGTGCGTCAAAATAATCCGCAAACAATGACTGGCGTGTTATTTAGAGATTCCATTAAAACACAATTGCGGATCTTTCATAATGCTGTAAATGTTAGAATTGGGAAACCAATTGTGCCAGCGGATATGTACCCAATTGTATATCCGCACAGAACACGTGCGGAGAATTTGTTTGAAATTCAAAAAATAGTAAATGAACTAAAGGCTGCGTGGGAGCCATTGCTTCATTCAAGTATACCTCCAGGTGTTTATGCGCAATGGAAACATGTATTTCATGCGCTATTTAGTTTGCTAGCAGGTGGGCCGAATTAGGGCACGGGCGCACATAGGCTCGGCGCCTTAAGGCGCGCATACAGCGTCGGCACCTTAAGGCGCACACACAATCGGCACCTTGGAACTTTCGCCCGCCGGAGCCATATTTCCAACGACCTGTAATATATCTGGTATTGTGCCACTTCCACAGGCATTCAAGAAATGCCAGTACGCTAGTGCTACGCCAGCTCCAATGCCTACACCAAGTGCTCCACCTAATAGTGTTTCGCATCCACTAAATCCGCGGGCTAGCACTAGTGCTAGGAAGCCAACACCAATTACAAATACAGATAAACTGAACGCACGACGTGTGTCAACCTTATCTTGTGATACACCATCAGCAGCAGGCCGGAATGCTACACGCAATGAGTTATATATGGAAAATACGGCAAAGAATGCAGCGCTACTTAACCAGTAACTGGGTGCTACTGTAACAGCATCATTGCGTAATGGGCTTCCGTAGGGCCCAGGGCCTAATACAGAACATGCTGCGCCAGCCGGTTGACTTACTTGCGACCATGTTGGAAACAACAGGTGTAATAGACCTTGGCCGCCTGCTACAACAGCTCCATTCAAAACCAGACCTATAGATAACCACACAAGTGGCAAATATCCTGTTAATGATCCAAGCAAAAAGCTTCCAATAAACAATACATTCGGGAGATCATGATACGCTCCTAATAAAAATTCACGAGCACGAATTAAGCTCATTCCCCTTGCTGTTTAGGCCGATTTATTTACTTACTGGCGGGTTTACCTACCGGCAGGGTTACCTACGCTCGCACACATAAATCGGCTTTCCATCTGCCGTTTTACTGCGTATTAATGGCATGCCAAGTATATTTGTGATACTGCGATCACTGATCCAGGCTAAGAATCCGGCAAATGCGACGCCAATGAAAATGCCAGCGCCAACTCCTACAAAAAGACCAAATGCGTTGTCGCATTCACTTACAAGCCGATATGCTATACCTAACACTAATACAAGGCCTAGCACTACAAGACCCAGTGTGGAAGCTGCCTTCCGTTTTGGGGAAGCATCCAGTTCTTTTTTGTATAAATATGGCAGCAGTCCAATGTAACCTGCCATGACACCAAGGAACATGCTGTAGTAGCTGGGCCACACACTCTCCAGTGCGCCAAATCCGCGTGCGGCTCCTAAGCCCACAATGCGCTCCATACTTACACCGGGAAAATGGCCTGAACACCGTGCGTAATCACCAGCGCCAAGAGTGCCGCTCACAAAATTTGATAGAAAGTTTGCAAACACAGGGTGAATAAAGTTCAAAAGCAACAGGGTTCCACTTAGTGCTCCAAGTGACGGTGATTGAAACAGTAAAGCAAATAAGAACGCGCTAGCTGTTAACGTATCTGGTAGCACTTGAAGGTTATATTTAAATCCATCCTGAGCAAAATTAGTAAAGGCACGAAACTCTTCTAACAATCTATTGGCAGCCATGGGGATACCTTCCTTCTACAAACACCTGCTACAAACAATTACGGGACTGACAACAAAAGTCCGCTCACGCAAACCAAACGCCTTTTGCCTTGATCTGAATTGTGCAATCTACCAATGCGTGCGCACTCTCCAACAACGCATGCCATACACACCTGAAATTCATAGTGGATGGGAATCAGAACTTGTGGCTGATGTCATAAACTACATTAAAGTACTAGATAAGGCAGTGAATCCAACACATACTTTGTACATTGGCGTAGACGGTGTTGCGCCAATGGCAAAGATCAAGCAACAGCGGCATCGCAGGTTCAAGTCGGCAATCACGGCGGAAACGGAGGGTCGTATTGTGGCTGAGGCAAAGGGTGTGCCGTACACACAAGAACCACGCTGGGATACTAATGCGATTACACCTGGTACAAAGTTTATGACAACACTGGCCAATGGTCTTCGTGCGTACGCTCGGAGTGATCCAGCGCGCATTCTAGTAAGTCCCGCCGATGAACCTGGCGAAGGCGAACAAAAGATTATGGAATGGGTACGGAAAACTCAGCCGGCTGATATTGTTGTCTACGGTCTGGACGCCGATCTTATTGTTCTTGCGCTTCTCACAAGTGTTACACACGGCGTAAATATTGATTTGTATCGTGAGGAAGTGGAGTTTAGCGGCGGAGTCAAATACGACGCATTTGGAGATATTCAGTATTTATATATGAATACAAATCATCTTGCGCAAACGCTATTTGATAAATACAAACGCGATGAGTCAAGTACACTGAAACAGTTTATCCTAGATTTTGTGGGGCTTATGAATCTTCTTGGCAACGACTTTGTGCCACACGGTATGACTTTGAAAATCCGCGATGATGGCATCAATGCCGTGCTGGACATGTACCGATATGCGCTAAAAGGAGCGTTTGTTGCGGAAACTGAGCACGGATTTGAATACAATGTAAAGGAACTGGAAACACTGTTTAAACTGTTGGAACAACAGGAAGCTACAAGTCTTTTGAAAACTGTTACCAAAAAACTGGAAGCGCGCGTGGGCGCAACTAATGCTAAGACGCCTGAAGCAATTGCGCTAGCAAAATACAATGATACACCGGTACTGTGGGCAGCCGAGGAACCTCTTGTCCAGCGCACTATGATTCCTGGTAATGAACGCGCGTCTATGGTACTGCGGCCTGATTGGCAAACCACGTATGATGAACTTGCACTATGGGGGACTAGTCCAGAACAAGCGGCAGAGGTGTATTTGGAGGCACTTGGCTGGACACTTGCGTATTATACGGGCCAAGCAGTGGACATGAACTGGGTGTATCCTTGGCCACTTCCGCCACGCTACGGCACACTTGTAAAAGCCCTACAGGATCGTAAAGCACTGCCAGTTCCAACCACAAAACAAGCAGAGCTGAAACCACAAGAGCAGCTTGCGATGGTACTTCCAGAATCAAGTTTCCATCTGCTTCCACCTGAATACGCCGTGTTGCCGAAAAAGTATGTGTACATGTGGCCAAAAAGCTGGGGGCAGTACAGTTTTGGCCGCAGGTTTATGTGGGAATGTGAGCCGCTAGTGCCATTAATCACACCAAAGCAGATTAAATCATGGATTGAGATGCTGTACGACTAACGGAGCAGCGCATCAGCTTTATTAAGTTCCCGTGGAATCCAGCGCAGCCCAACCCAACCGGCCTGTGCACAGAGTTGAAGGATATCGGATCTGTATTTACGAGCATACGACAGTTTCAGCGGATTGTTTTTGAAAAACAGACTCCCAATAACGGGCAAGCAATCATTCTCAATACATACAAACTCTTGGTCTTTTTCTAGTGCTAGCTGAAGACCATGAAATATGGATGCGTATTCTGATTCTGTGCTACTCCAAACTGGCCCAAGATCCCAAGTGCGCATATGAATGTTTTGAAGGTCGGCTGTGCGCAAAATAGCGCCAGCACGACCAATATTCTTTTTGTAGGAACCGTCGGTCTGTACAAGGGCGCACAGGGGCGGCGCAAATACATTGCGACCCCCAATACGAGTGAAATGCGTGCTTAACAATGTCATTAGTAGAGTGTAAGAATCACAGCTTTACATCGGCGCAAAAAATGAACCGTTTTTTTCCCAGCATAAAACACGCAAGCATGGAAGTCATTTATATTGGAGCAACCTGGTGCAGCACCTGTAAGGTGATCAAGCCAAAGACCGAAGCACTGTGCGCAAAGTTTGGTGTGCCACTGAAAGTTCTAGATTACGACAATGATCTTGAGGATGATGAAAAAGAAGCCATTACAAAAGTGCCAACCCTTCAAATTAAGAAGGACGGCGCAATTGTGGAAACCTACAATGTGAACCAGGTCGCAAGTCTGGAAGCGTATTTGACGGCAAATGTGACGCTAACAACGGATGATTTCTAAAGGCCATAGGCGCGGCCACGTTCCATAAAAAAAATGGACATGGAACGCAAATGGGAGCAGCAGCATCCGCTTTTGATCCGCGTCATGTGCGGATTTGGAACAATTTGTCTAGTTTAGAATCACCAGCAGCCCGGATTCAAATGCTAGATACACTTTTTTCAGCGCAAGAATATGTAAATTCCGCTAAACGTGCTGGATTGTACGCAAGTTTGCTTCAATGGAAAGCGGCATATATGCGTGGGGAGTATTATCCATGGCCTGGTTCTGCTTCCGCATCACCGGCGCAATCATACGGGGCGTTAGGTCCTCCTCCGCCATCTATTACACGAGCTCCCGCTTCGCATGCGCCACCTCCGTTCGCCACAGGCCCCACTACGTTCGCCCAGCAGCAGCGAGCACCAACACTACGGATTTCAGATGCTCCACGGCAGCAGCAATTAGCCATTGTACCACCGCCCAAACGTGCACTAGATGTATTACACGAATCGTATCGTCTTCTTGGATTGGACGATTCTAAACCGCTGACGCACGATGGATTGCGCTCAGCCTACAAACGAGCAGCGCTCCGTGTTCATCCAGACAAAGGCGGAAGTCCAGAGGCATTTGACGCAGTTACACGCGCCTTCACATATATACAAGAGGTGCTGAACAAGTTGATTCCGAAAACAGCCACGGATGGCAATGATCCACGGTTTACAACAGCGGTCAATCCTGAAACTGCGCTAAAGGCGCGTGGTATTTACCCAACCGCACCAGCACCAGAAGGCACACCGCAATTGGCTGATGCGCCTCCGATTGCGCTTAATCCGAAAAAGCTAGATATGAATCTGTTTAATAAACTGTTTGAAGAAAACAAGCTGCCGGATCCAGATGGTGACGATGGATACGGAGATTGGTTGAAATCACAGGACACAACCGGCGCAACAAATACAGCAATGCGTGGGAAATACAATGCAGATCTTTTCAATAAAATGTTTACGGAAAATGCCGCAAAATCAGCAAGCAAACAGGAAGCACTCGCAAAATATGCTCCACCGGCAGATTTAGTGCTGTCGCCAGGATTTGGAGTGGAACTTGGGCGCAGTCGGCCAGCACAGTTTACGAAAACAGCTGTTACAGGCGGAAAAGGATTGGATTATACGGATTTGAAGTTTGCGTATGGAGAAGGATCCACATTTAGTCAAGAGGTCGCAAATGTAAGTATGGATGGCCGGCCTAAGACGCTGGAAGAGGCAAAGCGTGAAA
>JACCDW010799237.1_pt1 | contig 15653 bp, 16 predicted proteins | sample 7449781 | NCBI WGS metagenome assembly JACCDW01 (sample SAMN15323449, study PRJNA562643) | freshwater metagenome | isolation source: river surface water | place: USA:Blue River Watershed | collected 2017-08-18
CGCAGAGACATTTCGGTAGATTTGCCCGCCAGGCTGAGGCTGCTCATCTAGCAAGATTGTCTTTAAACCAAGCGTCGCGCCCATCGTTGCGGCGGCCATGCCAGCGGGTCCAGCGCCAATGACGACCAAGTCATGCGTCATGCTTGTGTCTCCAAGGCTCTCGCTCCATGCTGCAGGACCACCTTCATCCCCTCCGATACCTTCACCATACAGGCCTGAACATTAGCCCTGCCGTCGACTTGCACGAGGCATTCAAAACACACGCCCATCAAGCACAACGGGGCCCGCGGAGCCTCTGATACAGCGCTATGCCGCATCGTCGTCACACCCGCTTGCATCAAAGCAAGTGCCAAAGTCTGATCAGGAGCCACTTGGACGAGTCGACCATCCACATAGATGTCGACGGCTCGCGATACGGCGACCCCCTTCATTGGCTTAAACATAAAACCGCTCCGCCTTAAAAGATAAAGTTTCTCTGGGCTGCTCGCCCCCACGAATCCAGTTTGCTAACGCGCCGGCGTGTTGCGCGGCTAGCGTCACACCACTATGACATGTCACAACAAAGGCTCCAGGCGATTCGGTAGACGCCTGGTAAATCGGGAATCCATCAGGACTCATGACTCGCAGGGCGCCCCAAGTGCGAACAATGTTTACATTCTCGAGCAGAGGAAATGCCAGTTGCGCACGCAACGCAATACGAGATAGCTGCGCCAAGGTCGTACTGTCATCCAGCCCAACATCCTCCTGAGAGTCGCCAATTTGCAAAACGCCCTCATTCGTCTGTCGTACATGCAAAGTCGGGTATTTTAAAAAGGGTCTCACACGCTCAGTCACTAGGATTTGGCCTCGATTTGGCGCAACAGGTGCGCGCAAACCAACCAATGGCGCAAGATCCCGATTACCTAAACCCGCAGCAAGGACGACGCGCTTTGTACCAAATATCTCGCGATTCGTATGTATATTGAATCCACCACCGGTCAGGGTATCCATCGCACTGACACGCACACCAGAAATCAAAGTCCCGCCAGCGCTCTCAAAACCCTTTACCAGCGCGTGCAATAAACGCAACGGACTAGCATGACCATCAAGCGGACAATACACAGCACCTGCAACGGCTGGCCCCGTCTCAGGAATCATCTCCTTAAGTTGCCGTGCATCCAACACTTCAAACGGATAGGTGCCGTTCAATTTTTCGCGTAACGCAGTCAGACGGGTGACTCGGTCGGAGCGCTCTTTATCATTTAGGCTGATTGCGATCCCGCCGGGCTGAGATAAATCAGGATACACGCCAGTTCGCGCAAGCAGTTCGTCAGCAAACGCAGGCCAAGCCGTCGCAGAACCAATCGTCCACCGAGAGTAATCGGGATTTTCTAAGCCCTTGCCCTGAACCCAAACAAGTCCAAAGTTTCCGCGTGCAGCACGATACGCATCATCACCTTCATCAAGCAAAGCAACGCGCTCGCCTTGCTTTGCAAGGCCATAAGCAACTGCCATTCCAACCATGCCACCGCCGATAACGATAGCGTCCCAATCTCTTCGACTACTCATGTTTTTCCCGAAAGAACTTTATCAAGCCCATAGAAACGATCGAGCGCCACCATCAACACTAACGTCAAGACGATCAGAACCGTCGAGACTGAAGCAAGTAATGGATCGATCGTGTGTGCGATATGGTTGTACATCTTGACCGGTAGTGTTTCAGTCGTTGCCGAGGCTACAAAGATAGACATTGTGAGCTCATCAAAACTATTGATGAACGCAATTAACCAACCGCCAGCCACTCCCGGCAAAATGAGAGGCAACTCGATCAAGCGAAAAACAGTCCACCCAGATGCACCTAATGATTCAGCCGCCTGACTGACGCTGCGATCGAAGCCAGTCGCGGCCGCAACCACCAGACGCAAGACATATGGCAAGACGATGACCGTATGTGCCACGGTTAAGCCCCACCCAGTACTCGCACCACCTATCTGCGTCAAAAACTTCAATAAGGCGATACCTAGAACCACATGCGGCACCATCAATGGCGAGAGTAATAAGCCTAGAATTGCATCGCGGCCCGGAAATCGATTCCATGCAATGGCCATGCCAGCCGGCACTGCGACGAGTGTTGCGATTGATGCCGCGGCAAATCCTAGAGCTAAGCTACGCCAGAATGCGTCGATAAAGTCGGGGGCATCAAGTATGGCTCGGTACCATCTGAGCGAGGCCCCATCAAACGGCATCGAGATATACCCTTTGTCCGTAAACGAAACCAGCACAACCATCAGCAAGGGCGCCAGCATGAAAGTCACAAAGAGCCAATGAAAGGCGATTAAGGCGAATGGATTGCGCATTCTCATCTAAACACCTGCTTCCATCGTCGCTCAACGAGCCGGTTAAGCAAAAGCGATATTGCCAGTACGATGACAACCAAAAGCACCGCGATGGTCGCCCCAAGAGGCCAGTTCAAATTGCCCAAAAACTCGTCATAGATCGTCGTTGGTACAACTTTCAAGCGACGTCCCCCAATGATGGCGGGTGTCGCGAAGGCGCTCGCTGCCGAAGCAAACACGATTAAGCCGCCAGACAATACGCCTGGAATCACTTGAGGGAAAACGATTCTCCACATCACTGTGAACATGTTTGCCCCAAGGGATTCAGCAGCCTGTTCCGTCGCACGATCAAGCTTTTGTAGCGAAGCCCAAACGGCCAGCACCATAAAGGGCATCAACACATGTGTTAGTGCGATCACGACTCCTGAAAATGTGTAGAGGAGCTTGATCGGCGCATCGATTAATCCAATCATCAACAACGTTTTATTAATCAAGCCTTCACTGCCTAACATGACGGCCCACCCAAGCGTACGAACCACGACGGAAATCAGCAGTGGTCCTAGGACGACAACCATCGATACAGCACGCCACTCAGACGACAAGCGACTAAGTACATAAGCTTCCGGCACACCGATCAATATGCAGAGAAATGTCACCAAGAACGCCATCCCGAACGTACGTAAAAAAATCACGTGGAAGTAGTCGTCGCTGAGTACTTCTGCATAATTAGCTGATGTGACTGTGTTGCCCATCATTTGCGCAGAGTCGTATGGATAAAGACTCATCGATAGTGTCAGCACAAGCGGCAATGCCACAAACGCAAGCATGACAAGTACGCTTGGTGCAGTTAGCCAGTACGGGAGAGTTTGGCGCTGAACTGACATGGCTTATATCTGTCCACGACTGATAACACGCGCATGCTCTGGACGCCAACTCAGACCGACCTCATCCCCCTCGGCTACTGCTGGTCGTTCGACATTTGCCTGCGTAACCTGAATCAATCCCAGATTAGTTTGAATTTGGAATAACCAATGATGCCCAAGAAACAAACGTGCAGCGACACTCCCGCGAATCAAAGGATCCGCGTGTACAAAGCCAATCTTTTCGGGACGAACGATGTAATCGACTTCGCCCTCACAGGAGTCAGGCGAGCACGGCATGATGCACCCACCGACCACGACTCCATTCGCGACACGCGTACCTTCGAACACATTCGCTTTTCCAAGAAAGGTCGAAGAAAAGCGTCCGTTTGGCTCTTCATACATCTCAACAGGTCGCGCAATTTGTTGAATGCGCCCCTTGTTCATTAACACCACACGATCAGCAAGGGTCATCGCTTCCGCTTGATCGTGGGTCACCATGATTGTGGTGATGCCCACACGACGCTGCAAAGCCCGCAATTCAATCTGCATTTCTTCACGCAACTTTGCATCAAGAGCACCCATCGGCTCATCTAGCAACAGAACTGGCGGCTGAATCACGAGCGCGCGCGCCATCGCGACTCGCTGCTTTTGCCCGCCTGACAATTCACTCGGATAGCGTTGCGCAAAAGCTGCTAGGTGTACAAGCTCAAGTGTCTCAGATACTTTACGCTTTAACTCCGCAGTGGGCACTTTACGCATCTCCAGCCCAAAGGCAACGTTATCGTGAACTGTCATATGCGGAAACAACGCATAACTTTGAAACACTACACCCAATCCCCTCTTATTAGGTTTCAGGTCAGTGATGTCTTTTCCATCGAGAATGATGCGCCCTAAAGACGGTTGCGTAAATCCGGCGATCATTTGCAAGGTTGTGGTCTTCCCACAACCAGATGGGCCCAGCAAACAAAGAAACTCTCCTTGCTCAACGGACAAACTGCAATCCTCCACGGCCGTGACGTCGCCGTAACGTTTCACTAAATCCTTTAATTCAAGGAAAGCCATGGCAGGATCATCCGTCTCAAATGATATTTACTTTTCCACAACCCGATTCCAACGCTTCGTCCACTCGGCGCGCTGCGCATTAATGATGTTGTAGTCAGGCGAAATCAGCTTATTGACTTTCTCCGGACCAAAAACAACTTTTTCAGCGACCTTCGGATCCAGCTTGGTTGTCTTGTTGACCGGACCAAACCCGATGTCACTCGCCATCAACGCCTGAACTTCCGCAGACACAATGTGTTGCAGGAATTGCTGGCCTAATTTCGGTTGAGGCCCACCCTCGACCACACACGCAGCAACCATCAAGGCAACGGCGCCCTCTTTAGGGTAGACGAACTGCACTGGAGCGCCTTGATCAACAACCGATTGCACTCGACCGTTACCCCAGACTACCAAGGCAGCCTCGCCCGTTTGCATCATCTGAGCCATTTTCCCTGGCGATGGCTCCCAGGCCACAACATTCGGCGCTACTTTTTTCGCCATGACATCAAAGCCCGGATCCATTTTGGCCTCGCCTCCACCACTTAGTCGAGCCATCATGACGAGCGTCAACAAGCCGTAACCATTAGTAATCGGAGGAATCACAACCTTACCTTTGTATTTTGGATCAGTAAGGTCTTGCCACGAGGTGGGGGCTGCCCAACCGTTCTTAGCAAAAATATCTTTGTTATACGCTAGGCCTGTCGCGATATAAGCGATACCAACCGACTTGTCGCCGATCATGCGCGCGTTGGGATAAAGCTCCTTGACTGCTCCAGCCTCTTCAACTTTAGCGCAAAGACCCTGCCCAACCGCCTGATACATCGGACCGTCATCAATGATGGCCAAGGACATTTCTTGTTTGGCTTTTTGCGCCTGAAGTTTCGCCAAAATATCAGTTGAATTTCCTGCGATGTAAACCACTTTGGCACCAGTCTTCGCTTCGAACGGCGGAATAATTTTTTCTTTGAACAGCTTTTCGGTCGACCCACCGGACCCACCGATATACATGGTGGTTTGCGCTGAGGCAAAGCCAGCCGACAAAGCAAATACCACTGCACTGAGGGCTAATAAAGGTTTACGCATAGTGATCTCCACTGTTTATAAGCGTCGTCAAGTGACTTCGCGGGGCTGAGGATGAACTGACCACACCATCCTAGACTCACAGATACAGAAATAAAATGCAAAAAAATGATGTTATACATACCAAAATGTTATGTATTGCCAGATAACCTGTAAATATTCAGGAGCTTGAATCTTTGAAACCCGTGATCAATCTTAGGCAAATCGAGGCCTTTCGCGCAGTCATGCTCACAGGCAGTGTGGTGGGGGCAGCCAAATTTATGAATGTCACCCAGCCGGGCGTGAGCCGAACGATTGGGCTGCTGGAATTGCATTTAGGATATGCACTCTTTGAGCGACGAGGACGCCGCCTCATACCCACGCACGAGGCCGAATCCCTGTACCGACAAATTGAACCGATCTACAGCAACCTCGAGCGTGTGAGCCATGTGGCGCAAGATATACGCTTTCAAAAGGCGGGGGCTCTAAGAATCGCGACCCTCCCTGCGCTCGCGCACTGGCTTGTCCCGAAGGCGATCACTCAATTTTTGAATACGCGTCCAAACGTTAGCGTGTTTGTCCAAAGTCTACCGTCTCGCCAGATTGGAGATTTAGTAGCAACCCGCCAATTTGATGTAGGAGTCGTTGAGTTTCCGCTAGTCAAGCCCGCCCTGCAGGTAGAACCCTTCGACCCCATACAAACCATGGCTGTCGTACCAACGCGTCATCCCCTTGCAAAGCGCAAAACAATTTCTCTAAAGGATCTCGCTGGCGAACGCATGGTTATGCTTTCGCAACACACCTACATACGCTATCAAATTGATGAAGCGTTTGCGAACATTGGTGCTGCACCAGAAGTGGTTATCGAGACACCGAGCTCTTCGATCGCTTGCGCCCTCGTTGCAGCCGGCGCTGGGATTTCGCTGGTATCGCGCTGGACTGTCGAGACATTTACCGGGGTCGACCTTGTCGCGATTCCCATCAAGGAAAAGCTAACGTCTCGCTATGCAATTATTTATCCCGATGGACAAGCACCCATGATGCTTGCGCATGCGTTTAGTCAAGAGCTGCGGTCCCTGATTGCAGAGACGGACAGATCCTTGAACTAACGGAAACCTTTTAAAGGTGGTGCCCCGAGCCGGAATCGAACCGGCACGCCCTAAGGCCTGAGATTTTAAGTCTCATATGTCTACCAATTTCATCATCGGGGCAACAGACAGAGGCGCCATTGTAGCGAAAGCGCCAAAACTGTTCAGGAAGACCTCAACAAGGGAAGCGGACAGGCAAAAATCGCATGATTGTGACGGCCGCTTTTTCTTGGTGGTACTGAGGGCGATCCATGGCCCACTTGATGAATTCAGCCAATACCTCGTCACGGGCAACACCCTGAGGAGGCAAGCAAATAGTCGGGGCTGCCTTGGGATCGCGGCCTAACTGATAGCCCTGGTAAACACCTTCACCAAAGCCGTAACAGAAGGTCTGGGCCTCAATGTCGGTGCGGCTTTTACACAGTTGGATCATCGCCTCGGTCGTGACGCCCGACCCAGGCACATTTTGCGCCAACGGGGCTGCGAGCGGCGATGCTGCCATTAAAATCATTGCTAAATATTTTTTCATTTTGTTGACTCCAAGTAGGTAGAAGGTTGGTCCGCCAAGAACACTAGCGCCGGAAACCGCCGCCGAAATGTCCCCCACCAAAACCACCGCGACCACCACCAAAGCGATCACCACCGAAACGATCACCACCACCAAAACGATCGCCACCAAAACCTCGATCACCACCGAAGCGATCGCCAGAGTCAGCATTACGCCTGAACTCATTTTGCGCGTTCTGGCGAGCCTGATCGGCACGCTGTCGCTCCTCCGGAGAGGCGTTGTTTCTCCAGTTGTTGACCGCGCTTTGTTGACGTGCCAAGTTGTTACGGTCCATCTGACTTAAATTGTTCGAACCAAAACGGTTGTTCAAAGCGGCGTTGTTATACGGCACGCCGTCACGATGAGCAGGATTGTGAGCCCAAGTGTTTGATTCGCCAACTAGATTTGAGTGTTGATTGACCGCAGAGTTAAAACGATTGTTAAAGTTATTGAAAGTATTGTTATTGATCGAAATCGATCCAGAGCCCCAATGAGGCGTCGACCACAACGCCGCGCCAACGGCCATGCCAATACCAAAACTCATCAACCCCCAAGCTGGGTTGTACATGGGATAGGGCGGATAGGCAGCATAGGGCCAAGCGCCGTAAACCATCATCGGGTTGTACGTTGGCACATACACAACTTGCGGATTGGAAGGCACAATAATGATGTTTGACTGTGGGTCGGTTGACACAGTCACTTGCGAATTTGAGCTGAGATTGCCCGCCTGCCTTGCTTTGGCACGCAATGCCTGAACCGCTTGCATCAAGTCTTTCGGCTGCGCTAGGTAAGCGTCACCCAATTTTTGCGTCCAGCTCAACTGGTTACCCATTAGGTTGAGTGCATCCGGAAAAGTCACCAACGATTTGACGCTGTTGTCCCAAGTCTGGGACTTGAGGGCATCTTGCAAGGCCGTGCCTGTTAGGTGCGGATTACCGCGTAACCAATTAGCGGCCTCAGCGACCTCAAGCGGATAGGTCGAAGCCATCAGCATTTGCGAGAGCAAAGAATCTGGGTAGAGTGCAATCGACGAGACGAGCGACTCTAGTTGCGGCTGGGACAAATTAGAAGACTGACTGGCCGACTGCGCAAAAGCTGGCGCAACGAGCGTTGAGCTAACGAGAAGCGTACCGGTGCTCAGTGAGAGGGCCAACGCTGCGCAAGCAGCCGAGCGTGCAAAATTGTGCATGGAAGTCCTTAGATACATTGATTTAGGCCAAGGCCTTAACGGCTTGGTAGATTTTACCGAACACTGCGTCGGCATGCGCTGAATCTAGCCAACGAATAATGACCACCATTTTGAGCTCGGGTTCGATCCAAGTGAATGAACTACCGGCACCCACTGCAAAGTAGCTTGAGGCTGGTACGCTTGGAAATACTTTTTGATCGCCATTGAGCCAGACAAGGTAACCATAGAAAGGCGCGAGTGGGCAAGGCACTTGCATGCGTTTGATCCACTCCTCTGACAAAACACGCTTGCCCTTGGCCATCCCGTTATCGAGCATCATCTGCCCCACGAGCGCTTGATCTTCAGCACTGACCGACATGCCGCCCCCCCAGTGGGTGCCGCCTGGAACTGACTGCACGCGCTGTCCGGCTATCTCGACCCACGCGTTGTCGTAACCAACCCACTTCCAGTCCTCCGACGCACCGACCGGACGCATGATTGCTTCGCGAAACACATCCGGGAGAGGACGCTGAAATAGGTGCAAGAGCGCTAACGACAATTGATTAATGCGAACGTCGTTGTATTCCCAGTAAGTACCCGCTTTTTGCAATGGACGTGCATCGCCTTTCACACCATCGGGCGCCTTGGCAAACGTCACAGCGCGATAACGATCAACTTGATCGGGCAAACCGAACAAGGTGCCCTCCCACTCGCTGGTCTGCTGCAGCATCTGGGCCCACGTCACCAACGCGTTATTGCCGGAATCAAAACCAATGCCCTTGATCTTTTTACCGATCGGCTCATTCACGTCAGTGATGAGGCCGCGATCAAAAGCAATACCCGCCAACAGGGCAAGATAAGTCTTCGCGACACTGAAGGTCACATCTGCACGTTTAGGCTCACCCCAAGAAGTCAGGGTTTTCCCTTGCAAAAGAATTGTGCCCGAGTTTGGTCCACGCGAATGGACGGGGCCATACAGCTTGTTATAGGGCGCTGGGTCGCCATGGTGCACACCCCAATTACTGCTGTTGCAATCCCGATCCCAGGTGCTTTCGTGATCAATTGCGAACTGGACGGCCTGGTCGAGTGCTGGGTTCTGCATATAACGCCTTGTGAGGATGTGTGAAATTGTGGGAAAGGTGTATTGTCAAGAGAGTAAAGATAACTCAATCAGCGAAGTTTGGCACAGCCCTTGCTTAGGGTATACAGTTGCCTGATTACGCAATTGACTGTTAAATGAATCTTTAGTCGATTTTACTGGGCAAGCTAAGTCGCCCCGAGAAACTTCGCAGCAAACTTAGAATGAGGAACGCTATGACTACCGCAAGCACCGTCCACAAAATATCCCCCACCAAGGCACCTCTCAGGGTGGGTCTCCTCGCCTGTGCACTGGGCCTGTGCATGGCGCTTGCACAGCCCGCTCTAGCTGGCAAGAAAAACGACACCTTGGGTATGGCCTACGACCAAACTCCTGAGAACATTGATCCGTATTTCAATAATGTTCGGATTGGCGTGATCATCGCTGCAAACGTCTGGGATACGCTGGTTTATCGCGATCCGAACACCAACGAATACAAAGGACAGCTGGCCAAAAGCTGGAAGCAAATTGATCCCCGCACGCTTGAATTCGAATTGCGCGAAGGAATCAAGTTTCACAACGGCGAAGAGTTTGATGCGGACTCGGTCGTCTTCACGCTAAATTATGTTTCAAACCCAGCGAATAAAGCCACAACTCAACAGAACGTTCGGTGGATTGAGCGCGTAGAAAAAATAGATAAATTTAAAGTACGCATCATCAGCAAGGAACCGTTCCCCGCTGCGATCGACTACCTCGCGACGACACTGGCAATCCATCCCGCCAAATACTACAAAGAGGTCGGTCCAACTGGCATGAACTTAAAACCGGTCGGCTCCGGTCCGTACAAGATCATCGAGCACATTCCCGGCAAGTCGGTCACACTTGAGCGCAACAAGGACTACTTCAAAGACTCGCCCAAAACACAGCCCACCATTGGCAAAGTGCGCATCCGCTTCATCCCTGACCGTCAAACACAAATGGCTGAAGTCATGTCGGGCGGCGAAGACTTCATCATGCACGTACCGAAAGATCAAGCTGAAAAGCTGAAAAGCGTCCCCCATCTGCAAGTCGAAAGCGGCAATACCATGCGCATCGTATTTTTACAGATGAATACGCGTGACGGCACACCAGCGCCAGAACTCAAGGATATTCGCGTTCGCAGAGCTATTGCACATGCGATCGATCGCGAAGCGATCTTGAAAAATATCGTGGGCGGCGGCCAGATCATCAACTCGATTTGTACACCCTCGCAAGTTGGCTGTACCAGCGAAGGCGTCACTGTTTACAAGTACGATCCCGCGCTTTCCAAAAAGCTACTTGCCGAAGCGGGCTTCCCAAATGGCTTCTCGGTCGACATCATGGGCTACCGCGAGCGTCAACAAACTGAAGCGATGATCAACTACCTACAAGCGGTAGGCATCAAAGCCAAGCTCGGCTTCATGCAGTACGCCGCTATGCGCGATCTGGCACGAGCCAATAAAACTGCGTTGACCCACCAAACGTGGGGCTCAAATCTGGTCAACGACTTGTCGGCCTCTACCCCCGTGTATTTTGGTGGTGGTAGCGATGACGTGAGCCGTGACCCCAAGGTGATTGAGCTACTGAACAAAGGTGACAGCGCCGTTGAGCTCAAAGATCGTCAGGCCTATTACAAGCAAGCACTTAGCATCATCGCGGATCAGGCGTATGCCCTCCCACTTTGGTCCTTACCCGTCTATTACGTAGCCAGCAAAGACGTTAAGTTCAAACCCTACCACGACGAACTCGTGCGCTTCTGGGAAATGAGCTGGAAATAGGTAGCACCTCATGCTGGGATACATCTCTAAACGACTAGGACTCGCAGTCCTAGTCGCGCTGACGGTTTCAATCATCGCTTACATGCTGCTTTACCTTTCAGGCGACCCTGCTCTAGCAATCGCCGGAGAAGGTGCGCGTCAAGCAGACATCGATATGATTCGCAAGACTTATGGTTTTGATCAACCGATCATCGTTCAGTTTTGGCATTGGGTTCTTAAGCTCGTGAGCGGAGACCTAGGCACCTCAATCTATTTCAAAACGGATGTCGGACCGTTGATTCTTAGCAAACTACAAACAACGATGTTGCTAGCGTTGTACGCGCTTGCGTTTGCTCTATTGATCTCGGTTCCGTTGGGTGTTCTAGCTGCGATTTATAAAAATAGCTGGATTGATCGTCTATGCCTTGCCGTTGCAGTGGTTGGTCAGGCCATGCCGAATTTCTTTTTTGCGTTGATTTTGATCATGCTGTTTTCAATCTCTTGGCGCATGCTTCCAGTCTCAGGGAGTGACACCTGGCAACATTTCGTAATGCCCGCAATTACGCTCGGCTACTACGCCGCACCGGCATTCATGCGTTTAATACGCGCTGGAATGATTGAAGTGCTCAGTGCGGACTATATCCGTACCGCACGCGCTAAAGGTCTACCCACTGCAACCGTTGTATTTAAACATGCCCTGCGCAATGCCATCGTCCCTGTCGTCGCTTTGGCTGCAGTGCAACTGGGATTTCTGCTGGGCGGTTCGATCGTGATCGAAACTATTTTCGCGCTCGATGGCTTGGGTTACTTGGCATACCAAAGCATCACACACAAAGACTTTCCCGTGACGCAAGTCATCGTACTCCTGCTCTCAGTGATCTATATTTTGCTGACACTTGCCTCTGATATTGCCAATGCCTGGCTTGACCCACGGATTCGGGTAGCCTGATATGTTGAATAACAAAGCACTAGTGTTCGGATGCGGGCTGCTGCTGTTTATTGTTGCCTGCGCTCTACTCGCCCCTTGGATTTCTCCACACGATCCTTATTTTCAAGATCTCACAAACAGAACTGTTCCACCATTCTTGTATGAAAAGGGAACGTGGGCTCACCCTCTCGGTACGGATCAGTTGGGCAGAGACTACTTATCGAGACTGATTTATGGTGCGCGCATCTCGTTATTGATTGGCATCAGTGTTGCGATCATTTCCGGGCTAATAGGCACAACGATGGGGATGTTAGCCGGATACTTTGGCGGCAAAATCGATATGCTGGTTTCCTTTTTCGTGACCACGCGTTTATCCATGCCCGTGATCTTGGTTGCGCTCGCGACGGTTGCGCTCGTCGGCAGCTCACTGTGGATTGTGATTATGGTGTTGGGTCTGCTGAAATGGGATCGCTTCGCGGTCGTCATGCGCAGTGCCACTCAACAGGTACGTGCAATGGAATATGTTTCCGCAGCACAATCCGCTGGTGCGTCAACCTTGCGCATCATGCTGACCGAGGTGCTACCCAATGTGATGCCGCACTTAATCGTCATCGCCACGCTAGAGGCAGCGAGTGCGATCCTACTCGAAGCGGCCCTATCGTTCCTCGGTTTGGGCGTACAGCCCCCGCTCCCCTCTTGGGGCTTGATGATTTCAGAAGCGAAGTCTTATATGTTCTTTTCGTTTTGGCTCATCGCAATTCCTGGTACTGCGCTTGCTGTATTGATTTTTGCGATCAACCTCGCAGGCGATGGTCTCCATCAAGTACTAACACCGGGTGAGCGAGCATGACCATCGACTCAAACGAACTTGTTCTTGATGTTCAGGGACTGACTGTTGATATCAAAACACCACGCGGTGTTTTACATGTGGTACGCGATATCTCTCTGCAAGTGAAGCGTGGCGAAACACTTTGTATCGTCGGAGAATCTGGCTGCGGTAAATCCATTACCTCCCTGTCAATGATGGGATTACTGCCTAAAACAGCGACACGCAGCAGCCGCGTGTTCAATTTTTTAGGCGAAGATCTCGCCCATGCGGACAAACGCCGCATCAACGATTTACGCGGCAACAGTATGGCAATGATTTTTCAGGAGCCGATGACGGCACTGAATCCCGCTTACACCATCGGTGACCAACTCACGGAGCACTATCGGCATCACAAGCACGCCTCGGCTGACGAGGCGCAAGCTCGCGCGGTTGCACTACTGGAGAAGGTCGGTATTGCCTCTGCTGCAGAGCGTTTAGGACAGTATCCGCATCAACTATCGGGCGGCTTGCGTCAACGCGTCATGATTGCTATGGCGCTCATGTGCGGGCCAGAGCTGTTAATCGCCGACGAGCCAAGCACTGCGCTGGACGTCACGATTCAAGCACAAATCCTCCGACTACTCGCGGACTTGCAAGCAGAGCTAGGTATTGCCATGGTGTTAATCACTCACGACTTAGGCGTAGTCGCTCGCATCGCAAACCGCGTAGCGGTCATGTACGCAGGACAAATCGTTGAGGAAGGTAGCACCAAAGATATTTTCGCTGCGCCTCAACATCCTTACACACGCGGACTCATCAGCTGCATCCCCATCCCAGGACGCACCGTCCCAGGCGGAAAGCTAGGCACGATCCCAGGGGTTGTACCTTCTCTCATTGGAGAAATAAAAGGATGTGCGTTCAAAGATCGTTGCGCGCTCGCGCAAGATCGCTGCAGCGGTGAGATCCCGTTAAGGCAAACAGCAAACGGCCAACAGTGGCGTTGCGTACTTGAGCATCAGGAAGCCGCAGCATGAGTGCCCTCATTCAAACGACAGATCTGCAGCGTACCTTCACGGTCAGCGCTGGATTATTTAAGCCAAAAAAGACCTTGCATGCGGTGAACGGCGTAGACCTTTGCGTCAATCGCTCCGACGTCTTGGGTGTTGTCGGCGAGTCAGGCTGCGGCAAATCTACGCTCGCACGTATGTTGCTTGGACTAACACCTCCGACTCAAGGTAGCGTCCAAATTGATGGTCAAGATATCAGCAAAATCGATAGGCGCGAGCTCGCACGCCGGGTACAGCCGATTTTTCAAGACCCCTACTCGTCTCTGAATCCGCGCCGCACGATCTCATCCATCGTGTCGTTTCCGCTAGATGTCCTGAATATTGGCACACCGGCAGAGCGCAAGAAAAAGTCTTTGGATATGCTCGAGCGGGTCGGCTTGCCTGCTCGTTATGCGAACAACACCCCAGGACAATTATCCGGTGGACAACGACAGCGCGTCGCCATTGCACGTGCTCTAGTAATCAATCCTGAGATCGTGATTTGCGATGAGCCCACATCTGCGCTCGATGTATCGGTTCAGGCCCAGATTCTGAACTTACTATTGGACTTACGCAAAGAGTTCAATCTGACCTATGTGTTTATCAGTCACAACCTTGCAGTGGTCGAGCACATCGCCACCCAAGTAGCGGTCATGTATTTGGGTCGTGTCGTTGAATTACGCAACACAGCCGAGCTTTTTAAAGACCCTCGACACCCTTACACGCAAGCATTGCTTGCGTCGGTGCTGACACCAGAACCTGGGCTTGGCATCCCAGATACGGGGCTGGGACTCTCTTTTCCCGACCCCTTACACCCGCCCTCGGGCTGTGCCTTTCACCCTCGTTGCGCAAAGCGCACGCCAGAGTGCTCAGCTAAGCACCCCCTGCTCAGGCGCGATGCCCAGGGGGAAGTCGCCTGCCACCTTTATCCCTCGACGCGATAATCAAACGCCCAGTAGTACTGCCACGTGGTGTAGGAAAACTGCCGCGAAAACGAGGACACGAGTTCAGACAACTCGAGCTCGGTCGGATAGTTCTTCAGAACCCTGTGCGTTGAACCATCTGCCAGAGGGCGTGTTTGGTATGTATTACCTACCGCATCGCGATCGGAAAGTGGCGTGCTGTTGCCCTCAACGTACAAGTTATCTAAAAATATGACGCGCGCACCTGGTTTCAAAAACTGATTGAGATAGCTCAAGTACTGTGGCAGCTTCTCTCGTGGTATGTGAGAAAACCAGAAACCTGCAAACACCGCATCAAACTTCTGCCCAGCGAGTGGCATGTCATAGGCGTCCCCCACCACCCACTCGACCGACGCACAACCTGACCGCGTTTTTGCAATCGCCAAGGTTTCTTTGGATGCATCCAGAGAGACCATACGAGCGGTTACCGGAGCAATGAACTGAGTCCAATAGCCAGTTCCGGCTGCAACCTCTAAAACCTCACATTGCGCCAGTCGCGTGGGTAGCCATTGTTCAATTGCACGCAGGTCTTGCTGACGCTCAGGCTTGGCGTAGATCTTATCGTACTCCTTCGCCCGCGCGGCGTAATAATCTTTCATCTCTGAAGACATCTGAGCACCTTCTATTTCATTGCGCCGACAAACGGCACGAGTTCCTCGCGAATCACCTCGAGCGACTTCGTAAAATCGGCGCCCGACATGTATGCCAGCACGGCTGCGTCATTTTTTACTGTCGCAACGAAAGCTGGATCCGCAATCGTATCTTTGATTGCTTGTTGGAAACGATTGGCGATGTCATCAGGCAAAGCTTTGGGTCCCGCGATGGCGCGCTCTGATGTGACGCGAACCTTGAGCCCTGATTCATAAATCGTGGGTACGTCCGGAATTGCTGATACACGCGTGGGATTCATCACAGCAACAGGTGTGATGGACTTCATGTCACCATAGCCAGCAAGGTATTCCCCAACACTTGCGA
>JACCDW011405285.1_pt1 | contig 15651 bp, 11 predicted proteins | sample 7449781 | NCBI WGS metagenome assembly JACCDW01 (sample SAMN15323449, study PRJNA562643) | freshwater metagenome | isolation source: river surface water | place: USA:Blue River Watershed | collected 2017-08-18
CCCGGAATGCCATTTGCCAACCAACTCTGATAGGCACTGAGACCATTTGCGCCATTGGTGCCGTTGGCTCCTGCAGGACCGACGGGTCCAGCGGGTCCCGTTGGGCCTACGGGCCCAGTGGCGCCTTGAACACCGGTCGGGCCGGGAGTACCTTGTGGACCAACCGCACCAGCCACCCCTTGCAATCCAGTAGGCCCTTGAGGTCCAGTTGCGCCTTGGGGTCCCTGAGCTCCTTGGGGCCCAACCAGCGAAACGCCTGTACCCCAGCCAACGGATGATTTTGGCCCATAGAGCAATTGGGTAGCTGTATTCAAATAGAAATCTCCAAGTGTGCCCAAAGACGAAGCTGGAGCAGAAACCCCACTTAAAATAGACTTACCATCTGCCCCTGCAGGTCCCGTAGAACCTGGAATTCCTTGCGGGCCGGTCGGTCCCGCTGCACCTTGTGGTCCCGCTACTCCCGCAACGCCTTGCAAGCCAGTAGGTCCGGTTAATCCCTGCGGACCGGCAGGTCCCGTAGGTCCTGCGGGTCCCGTTAACCCTTGTGGACCTGGTGCTCCGGTTGCACCTGTGGCACCTGGAATTCCTTGCACTCCTTGCGGCCCGGCAACGCCTTGTGGTCCTTGAGGCCCGGTCGGCCCTTGAGGGCCTACACTGGTCGGTAGCCGCACACTATTGCCCCCCGTAATGGTCAAAACGGTATCGTTGACCACGGCCAATGACTGGATCTCATTGGAAGGGTCCGCATCCGCATCGTCGTTGTCGCGAACCTTGTCTGCAACCAACGCATAGGGGACGCTTAAAAATTCCTGAACACTGCTCAAGGTGTAATTGGTCCCAAGGCCAGACAAGTCAACAGCTACCTCCAAAAAGCGTTTGCCTCCGAGCCAATCGATGCTGGTAAAGTTGCCAATAACCGATGTTCCGCGTCCTATTTCGGTCGAGAAGCGACCAAATTGATCCGTTTGTACGGCATGCTCTTCTTGGTACAAAACCGATCCACTCGGGGTGTTTTCCAAAATGGAAAATCGAACCCGAATAGGGGTAGAACGTATGGGAGTTCCTGTTTGATCCAAACCGGGAACCGGTTGACCGTTTTGATCAATGGCTACCCCTTGAAATGCAATGGATTGTGGAACGGTCTGAGCCTTCAATTGAAGGCTTGAAACCCCAAGAAAAACAGCGCAAAGGCCAATCCGGAAGTAAGCAGAAAAATGGTTCATCGGGTTAAAATAATTTCGGCCACCCCCAAGAGGGTTTTGCCGGTAATAAAACGAAGCGAATAGGGACCTGCTGGAAGGTTCTCCATGGAAAGAGCATTGGCAAAAGGAAGGATGCCAACAGGGGAACCGTTGGCGTTTATGATTTCTACCCATTCCGGTTGCCCATCCTCGCGACTCCATAAGACAGAGAAAGGTCCGTTGGTCGGATTGGGATAAACACTTACTTCTGATACCCGGATCGGAATCGCGCTTAAAATAAGGGGATGCAGAATCCCATGGTGGACAATGGCGTGAGGATCTTTTGCTACCACCACAGAGGTTGCCTGCCCTACGACGCCGTAAAAATGGGAGTTATCCCGGTGGGCTTCCAACATACCAGAAGCAATTCCACTATTTACAATCACAGGCCGCGGTGGCTGGGGGTTGACTTGCGCATCCAGGGGCAGTGCCGCCAGAAGAAAGCCCAATCCCAACCATTTGGTTTGGGTACAAAATCGCATGGACTTAGAGCTGAACGTTCAAACCAAGAAATACGCCCTGAACCCTTTGTTCAAGCCCAACCGCTGCATCCGAGGGGTCTACACTTAACAAACCTTGTTCAAACCCACAGACCATTTCCAGAGCGGTGCTTTCCGAGCCTCCTATGACCAAGGCTACCGATGGCCTTAGAGCAACATCCCAAGGGCGAATCGGACTGGAAGTCCATCCCGATGGGGTTGCACCCCGACTTTGGAGCGGAGCCAAGCGCATTTGCCCCGCAACATCCATTCGTAGGTGAAGCGGACCAAAGGATTTCTTGACGCCTCCAAGAACTCCTAACTGCGACCAACGGTAGGTGGTTTCGGAGTAGGCCAACTGTGACGAACCAACCAGAAGGCCGTAGCGCCAATCGCCGGAAGAATGAACTCCTTGCAGTTGCATCCCGGGGCTCCAAGGGCCGGTAATTGAGCTGGAATTGCCCCTGTATCTTTGCACCATCGAATAGGCGCCAATCTCTGTGCGCGATTGTGCACGGAGCAAATGGGTCGAACTCCCGAGGGCAATGGCCGCCAAGCGGAATATGCGGTAAGGTTTCATCGAAAATTGGTTGGTGGATAAAGATAGTAAAACAGCAATAAATATCGTCTTGTGCTTACTGCGCGTATTTGAACATAGTCGATCTTCGCAAAAGATGAAGAAATCCCACCCATTCGTTCGTTTGGAATACCCTGATTTCACTAGGGAGAATTACACTCTAATCCCAAATTTCAAGTTTTCGTTTTCCATTTTTGTGCTTTTAGTTTGTCTTTCTTCTCTGCTCGGGCAAAATCAGGCTTTAGATGCTGAGAAATTGAACCAAGAGTTCCTTCTAATTCTCAACCAGCACAGAACCGGCAAGGGACTTAGGCCCTTGGCATTGGAACCCAGTTATTATCCGTTTGTATTGGCGCACTCCAAAACAATGGCTCAAGACGGGGATGCCCACCACGACGGATTTGAGCAGCGGCTTAAAAAGTACTGGCGAGATAGCGGAAAACGGGTGAGCGTCGCGGAAAATGCAGCGTTCTTCTACTTGCCCGTGGAGGGAGATGAAGACGGAGGTGCCTTCCAGGACGAGCAAATTGGAAAGGATCCTGCTACCCGCAAGGCGTATGAGGCGATTAGTCAGTCCATCGCGTCAAACACCTGCACGGAAGGGTGCTATGCCCAGTATGCTTTTCTCCAATGGAAGAACTCAAAACCGCACTATTTGGCCATGGTTAGCCCAACGGCAAAGACCTGTTATGTCATGTTTTACCGAAGAGGCAGCAACGTGTATTTCACCCTTTGGCTTGGTAGTTAGGGCTAAAGAATAGGTCCAAAAATCTTCTTTATTTCTGCTGAATTGGCGGATTGGTTGGTGCCGCCAATGGAATGGAGCGTGTTGAAGCCAACCGTTTTTTTAAACAAAGCCCATTCCGGACGTTCGGTTAATTTCTTGTAGCGAACAACAAACTGCGTATTCTCATCGATTACTCCCTTCAGCTTGCTGAAGTGCGGAACCAAATGGGGTTCCATGCCCTTCAACGACCCAATTTTCAACAGGTCGTAAATAAACGTGGGCAAAGGGAAGGGGTAAAGGTCAAAAACAAGAATTCCCTGGGCTTCAAAAAAGCGAAGCAATTCTTTTTTGTCATTGCATCCAAAAAGGGTGGGATAAAGGAACGAGGTTTTGGGTGCGGCGGTGTTGTAGATGTAGGAATCGAACGACGTCGTGGCCTCTCCAACAACAACAAAACGGACCGGCTTTTTTAACTCTTTCAGGGCATTTTCCCATGCTTCCTCAACCAAGGCCTGTTCTGTTGCCACTTCCTTGTCCATAAGCTGAATGCGGTAGCCTTTCAACTTCGCTTGAATGATTTCTATTGCGGTCATGGTGTCTGGTTTTTGTTTATTCAAAACGAGCAAAATCGAACTTCTTCTCTGCCGCGTGATGCCCCATGGAAGAAGTAAAGTACAGGACGAAAGTAGGAGGTTCCTTTGTTATAAAAAAATATTAGCCCAGCGTCCAATTCTTAATCGATAACGGAGGTTAATTAAAAATGGCATACCTTTAAATTCAACCCAATCAAAAAAATGAGCGCACCTACAATGGACCCCCTGCATGCGGCGTTTCTCCGGTTGCAGAGCACCTCCAACCAGGAAGCTGCCCGGAATTTTCTGGTTGATTTTGCCTCTTTTCAACGAGCGAATTTGCAAAAAGCCATTCCTCTATCGGATTGGACGTCTATTTTCAGCAAGTGGAGATCCTCGCCTAAACTCTTTTCGGATTTGGCCTTGAAAAGCTACAAAGGCCATGCATTCAAGAAGTATACACCAGAACTTTGGGAGGGAGTTTGGAAATTGATTTCCATAGCGCAACTGGAAAAAGAAATGCGGCCGTTTTTGGTCGACCTGTATTTGTTTCTTAACAGCCAAGAGGCATCGAGCGAACAGAACAGGGAACGGGTTCTGCGCGCTTTGCGAACCCTGTTGATGGTTTATGGGAAGTTTTTTCAATTTAAGGTTCTGGAAAAACCAAATTCGTTCAAGGCGACTGCCATGTGGTTCTACGAACTCTTCTTGCAAGAGATGCTGCGGCGGGACCTGGAATACGCCGTTCACTATGAAATATTAGAACAGGTGTCCTTTCGGGCTCTGCCTTTTGATCCTAACAACATCTATTCTTTTGAATACCGTTTTGAAAGCACCCCCGAGAGGGCCGGATTTTATGCTTGGATTTTTTCTAGAACCGAGGACCGCTCTCTAAAAGCACTGAATCCCTCTTTTTTAGAGGCACTTTCCTTTGTTCATAAGTGCAATCCCCAATTGCTGAATTCGGATTCCACAAAAAAACTTATTGGGAGTACTCCCGTGGTCATGTTGAGTGCGCTTTTTGAAACGTATTCGGTGCCGCCGTTGTTGTGCGTTTATCTCAAGCATTGGTCAGAGGAATTAGAGCGTTATCACAAGCCCTGGATTGTTCATATTTTGCGCGGCGAGAGCATACGGTCATTCCCTGGGTTGCCATTCCCCGTCAGCAAGGCCATGGCAGGAGTTTTTGGCACCTACATTCCCAAGCGAATGGAAGGTCTCAACACCCTGCTGGCTACAATAGCTCTTATTGTAAAAGGCATTGAAGCCGATCGCGCCCGGAACTACCTCCAAAGTGTAGTGCGATTGCAGGAGTGGGAGTTGTTGTTTGCGGTAATCCCCATTCTGTCTCAGAAGGGGTTTGGCCCGAACGAATTTCGCGAGGTCTGGGATTATTTGCTCAGTCTTTCGGATTCAGAGCGTTCCAATTTGAACCTAACCAAAATCAAACCCGACGTATTGAGGCGAAAGATTAGTTTGTGGCATTTGGAACTGGGCTCGGAAAAGTATCGATTCAATCCCAAGCCTCTCCCTAGTGCCAAAATCGTATCAAAAACCTATACCCATCCTACTTTACGCCGAATACGATTTCAGCAGTTGCGTACAGAGCGAGAAGTATTCCGTGAGGGCTTGATCCAAGAGCATTGCGTCTTTTCCTACCTCCATGATTTGCGAAAATCGAGGTCATTCCTTTTCAGTATGGCGACTGTTGCAGAATCGCCCCATGCCGAAAATCCAGTTTGGAATCCTGTATTGACCATTGAAATCGTTGATAAGTCCATTGTTCAAGTACGCGGCAAAAACAACCGAGACCCAAGCCCAGAAGAATGGGATTGGATCCACAAATGGCGCGTTGATAGAAACTTAACTATTAACAACTTCCAAGACTAATTACCCGTAGTATGCTCTATTACCTTCTGGATTGCCTCGAGTTAAATCCGTGCAGCGAGTCCGGCAACGACACGTTCGCGGATACGCGCGTTGTCTACGACTGCACCCGTGCCCTACACACTCAAGATTCCATAAATACTGGAATTTGGGACGCTTTGGGATATTTTCGACCCAATGAATTGGATGCGATTTATTTACGCCACTTGGAAATTGCAAAAGAGTCAAGATCGATAAACTGTCCGTACCCTATGCTCTTGGATATTGTGGCCATTCACGAGTACGCCCATATGGTGCATTGCCGCATGAATCAAAGTAAATATGGGATCAATGAGGTCGGGTTTGCCAGCCGGGAGCATTATGTGGAATGCTGGGCGAATTGGTGTACCCATTTCGTTTGCAAATCATTGGGAAGTCCCTATTTAGAAGTGTTTGAGAATCTCAATGCGGGGCAAAACGAGCCTTACCACGAATGGAAAAAGTTCGAAGAATGGCCTGTTGAGGAAATGGTCGGTCTTTTTTTAAACGAAAAGGGATGGTATAATTTACTTGAGAAAGGATTGATTAGTCAATTGGGAAATTGGGACGGCGAGGTAGTTGACTCGGTCGTTGCAAATTGGAAGGAAAAGTCAAGTGTTTACGCATTAGCAAGAAGTTGGGGAAGCGGGGATTTTCGGAGAATCATTGGCGATCGTCTGGACTTGAGCGAAGAGGAAAGACAAGATCTTAATCTAGTTGGTGGCCTCACTAATCTTGGATATTAAATCCAAACTGCCCCCAAAACGATTTACTTAACCGCCCCTGGGTGACCTTGTGGAGTTTGTTGCGAAGGGTAGTTAAATCCCTTCGAATCAACCCAGGGCGCCGCCTTATTCCATTGGCAAATGATCCAACGGCAACAGACCGCCCAAATAGTATGGAACGTCTAAGAGGGTGAAGGCTTTCCCGTTGCGGGTCTGAAGGCGGTGGGTTTCGCATCCTCCGGCGTGTAGTCGAATCGCGCAGTCGTGCGGAGCGCGGTCCATGAATTCGTGCAGCGACCGAAGTCTGCCGGTAGGCCCAGATTTGATTTCCACCGGAATCAATGCCTCCTTGTGCTGAACCACAAGGTCCACCTCTGCGGAAGCCTGGTTCTTTTCACGTACCCAAAAGGCGGGTTTTCGTCGGGGATCTGCGGAAATCAGTTCCTGGGTGACCACGTGAGGAAGCAATGCCCCGCGGTATCCGGCATGGAAGTCTTTGAGCGTCAGAATGTCCCCAAACGAGCCCCGTCCAAAATGCACCAAGCCGGTGTCCAAAAATTGCAGACGTGGTTTTCGGTCAAAGTCAATGGGTGCCGGTATTTCCACCGACGTGGTCGGATAAATCAAGCGAATAAAACGGGCATCGTCCAGCATGCGCAGGGCCTCACCAACCTCGCGAGAGCGGTAGTTACTGTTTCCAAAACCCTGAAAAGCAATGCGTTGATCCATAAAGAAGGGGGCTGTTTGGACGACGTGCCGCAGAATGCGGAGTTCGGTATCGTTGCCGGCATACTTTTCCAAATCGCTCAGGTACGAGTCCCAGAGGTTTTGGTACAAAGGCTGCAAATCGTTCACGGAGAGACCTTTGACTTCTGCGGCCACGATTTCCGGCATCCCGCCAATCAGGGTATACCGATGAAATGCTTCCATCAAGAGCGGGTGGGCCGTAGGTCGAATGGGGTATTCGCGCAGGGCCGCCAGCAGCAAGGTTTTGCCGTGAGCAGCTAAATATTCTTGGAAATTCAACGGCTCCAGGTACATAAACGAAACGCGTCCAACGGGAAAGCTGCCTACTTTGTGCAAGGCGAACTCCAACAGCGACCCTGCGGCAATCACATGCAAATGCTCAAGCTGTTCGTAGAAGTAACGCAGCATGGAAAGCGCTTTGGGAACCTCTTGAATCTCGTCGATAAAAAGAAGGGTCTTGCCCAGATCCTCCGTCGGAATGTTTCTGGAGAGCAGTAGGGCCTCCATGAGGGGCAAGGGATGGTCGAAGTTTTCAAACCAAGCTTGATCACGGCTCAACTCTAAATTCAGCTCAATAAAGTGGGTATACGTGCGTCCAAAAGAACGAATGAGCGTGGTTTTACCTACTTGGCGTGCTCCCCGCAAGATCAAAGGCTTTCGAAGGCTACTTTGCTTCCATTGTTTAAGATCTTCAAAAACAAGTCTTTGCAGTTCCATTTTTTTCGAATTTGTTACAAAGTAAGGGTAAATATTCGATTTCATTGTCACATAATAAGGGTAATTTTTGCCTTTTTCTGTCACAGAATAAGGGTAAGTTCCTCGTTCAGCATCCCGTATTCCCGCCTTAACATCCCAGAAAGCTGCCCTCTGAGAAAACCTGTTCGGCGCACTACACCTCGGGAGGTGCGGACTTCAAAAAAAAGAAACCCCGTACCTTTCCTCCATGAACCGCCTTTTCGCTTCCTTGCTGCACTTGTGCCGTCTTCCGCGCATCCTGCTGAATCGAGCCCGCGCGCTTGCTCCGATGCTTGCACTGGCGCTTTCCCGAACCCGCACCCTTGCCCGCGCGCTTCCCCGCACCCTTGCCCGCGCGCTTCCCCGCACCCTCGCCTTAGCCCTGGCACTTGCCGCCTTACCCCCCTCCCTCACCGCTCAAACCACCCCGCTGGACACGTGGATCACCCCCGCCCAGTGGGACGCCCTGTTCCCCCGTCGGGCCGGAACCTATGGTGCCCATCCGCAGGGTTACAGTGCGGATTTTTATTCCTTTGCGCACCTCAAGCAAGCCGTAACGGAGCTGTCGGACTACACCGTGCGGATCCGAAAGAAGCCCGGGGTCTGGGGCAATTGGGTCACCGTCACCCGGAAGTCGACGGGCGCGACGTCGGTGTACGAGGCGGTGGACGCGGCGTGGCTGGCCCATCCCGCACCGGAAGACACGGTGGATGTGGACTTTGCGGCCTTTGCCAACGAGTCGGACTCCTTGAACAACCGTCGGGAACTGGCGGCCTTTTTGGCCAACATCTCCAAGGAAACCACCGGCGGATGGCAATTGCCCGTGGGGGGCGGGTCCTTTGGCGACTACGCCCTGTGGGGCCTGTACTTCGTCCACGAAGTGGGGTACACCACCGCCAACAGCGCCGGGGCCTACAGCCAGCCGCACGCGGAGTACCCTCCCAATCCGGCCAAGGGCTACTACGGACGCGGCCCCATTCAGCTTTCCTGGAATTACAACTACGGCCAATTCAGCAAGTTCCTTTTCAACGACAAAAACGTTTTGCTCAACGACCCGGACTCCGTCCAACGCGAGGGGGTGCTTGCCTTCCAGTCGGCTCTGTGGTTCTGGATGATGCCCCAGTGCCCCAAGCCGTCGTGCCACCAGGTCATGCACGACTTTTGGCAGCCCGACTCCACCGAATACGCGGCCCCCAAGATGTACGCCAAGGGTTTTGCGCACACCAACAACATCATCAACGGCGGGTTGGAATGCCGGTCGACGTCCAGCCAAGCGTTTACCGATAAGGTGTTCCTGCGCTCCGAACTCTACCTGCACTACCTCGGAGTTTTGGGCGCAACCGCCGCGCAAAAGGCCAGCGAAAACGCCAACGGCTACTCCACGCTCTGTTTCGACGCCGGCGCCGCCATGGAAAACTACCTCAACTGCTCCGTGGTTCAGCCGCCCGCCCCGGTGGGCTTGCCGGAAGCGTCCACAGGGCCCCAAGCACTTCGCATCTTGCCCAACCCCGCGCACGACCGGGTCCACATCCAATTTCCGAACCGAATTCTCCAGCTCGACTGGTATTCCGCCAACGGCGTTCGGGTGCGGACCGACGCAGTGGGCGCAACCGAGTTCGATGCCGACCTGCGGGACCTGCCGGCGGGGGTGTACGTTATCCGCGCTCAAACCGACGGAGGGAACGCATTTGCACGGTTGCTGCTGCGTTAACTCATTGGTAACGCTCTTATAGGCGCGGTCAGGCGATCCATCGATGGGCGGGTGTAACTTGGCTGCATAAAGTTGCTGTTCATGAAGGTTTTCCCCGTTCGTTTGGCTGCCCTACTGGCCGTCCCCTTCGCCCTCACTGGTTGCGGAAATCACTCCGGCACGGCGGAATCCGCCATCAAGGCCAAAGCCGATTCCGGTTTGGTCTTGTCCCACGCCAACGAAATGGGCCCCATCCACTACGACGAAGTGTCGTTCCCGGGGGAGGACCTGCCGGGCGTCGCGTTGCGGGGCGGGGTTTTTCACGAGGACGAGGTAACCGATGACCTGCGCAAGGGCCCGTGGTTTGGACTGTTCCAGGGACCCAACGGGTGGTATGTGGGGCCGACGGACCTGCGCCTGACGCGGGTTCCGGACCCGCTGGAAGATCCCAATCGTACCGACCAGAAAGCCGCCGAATTTGCACCGGGCTGGGAAGTGAAAGCCAGCGTGAACGATCCGTGCAAGCTGCTGATACGTGGGAAGAAATATGTAAAGACGGGTCCCGTCGAGGCGGTGAAATTGCCCAATTTGGCAGCCCTCCAGGTACTTCCCGGGGATACGGTGGCCGTTAACCACGGAGGACGCACCTACACCCTCTATGCGACCGGCGGCTTCCGCTGGCAAGAAGGCGTGGCGTATCCGGACGTCTGGAACTACAAATTGTACGTGACCTCAACCGTGGACGGCCAAAAGCGCACGTCCCTGCTCGTGGCGCACCCGCGGTTCGACGAAACCTTCGTGGAGATCCATTTTGCCGGGGATCTGGACGGCGACGGCCTCCTGGACTGGATTTTGGACTCCTCCAACCACTACAACGCCAACGTCATGACGTGGTACTTGTCTGCCCCCGCTCCGGCCAACGGACTGGTGGTTCCCGTGGCGGCTCACGCGGCGGTGGGGTGTTGAGTTTCTGAATTTTACTCTGCGGAGTCACCGAATTCGTTTACAGCTGTAAGCCCAGCAAGCTGGAGGTGCGGTAATCCAAAATAGGCCTTGCCATTTTTCCTGTACCCAATAAACAAGATATCAATGGTTCCCAGGAAATTTGATAATGAGTTAGAAATGAGTTAATGATCATCAGATATGTTGTTCATTTCCCGCCATTCTTTTCCGTCTTCAAGAATTTCTCTATAGGTCATTTGGGATAAATCCTCTTGTAAGAATGTTAGACGAAGAATGTTTCCTACCAGCAGTCGAGCATCAGAACTATCTAGTTCGCTCCGCAGTACTGTGAAGTCCTCTTGAAAGGTTTCTTCATTGAATTTCTTGTCTAAAGCTGAATTGCATGACGAGAACATGACCAGTGCAAAAAAGATAAAAATTTTTTTCATTTAAAACGTATTTTTTTCAATTACAATTTGATAAAATAAATATACTGAATAAAGGTTATTTTAATTCAAGTATTGTTTTAGATTCACGGCATAAAAATCACAAAGTCATCCCGGTGAATGGTTCTAATTAGATTGTCAACACAATCTTGGCCGGTTTTCTTCTTGCGGTGACCACGTCGGTATTTGTCCCATTTCCATGGCCATGGTACCTCCGGGCAGAAGGGGGTTCCGAGGTAGTATACCAAAGAAGCTTCTACAGTTCCCTGGGTTCGGTGCATGCTCAAGTTGCTTAAAGTAAAGTCATAGCTCAAGCCAATGAGGGTGCGGTCAAAACGTCCATTGAAGGTTAGAATGCCGGCATCGCTTTGTTCTTGTAGGTCTAAGAAGTTTCGGTGCCGAAGACCTACAGACATATAGAATTCAGGAATAATCTGTTTCCCTATGTAAAATGTACTTGTGGTAAGGGGTTGTTGATAGTCATAAATCGCTCCAAGACTCGTAAAATGGGTTGCATTTTCGAATTTTTGGGCACCACGTGTAAAATGATAGAAAAGGAATGCGGTATGCCGGCGTGGGAGATGATTTTCAATACTGAAAAAGGTTTCTACAGGACGCGTCATATGGTACATGGAATAGCCCATGCTCATCAAGTGAAGATTTCGGGATGATTTTTCGCCAAATAGGATTTTAGTGCGGACGCCGAAGCTAGGATCAATGATGATGTTGGAAGCGTTGTTCTGTGGGTTAACATTGCTTACGTCACGGAAATAACCCTGGTAGGGGTGGTATTGGCTGGAGAATTTAAGTCGGTCCCAATCCAAGGTTTTTTGGCCCACTCCAATGGACATTCCGAACGAGGTTTGTACGGCACGCAAGTAGTAGCCAAACAAACGGGGTTGTACGTGTCGGTTGTTAGCAGGCTTGAATAACGGCTTGGTAACACCCAAATAGAAATTGGCATTGTTGGTTGCCAAAATCCCTTCACCTTCGATTGAATTTCTGAGTTGCAGGGCCATTCCCACTCCATTGCCTGGGCAAAAGGTCTGAAAGGACGCTTGATTGAAGGTGTATGCTCCGGTGTACGCTTGCGGCCCGGGTGCGTTAATCCATTGTTGACGCGAATTGAGTTGAAATTCTGTGCCTCCCGCGCTCCCTGCAAAGGCAGGATTGAGGTACAATTTATTGAACATGAATTGCGAGAAAACCGCATCTTGACTTTTCGCATGGAATGCCGAGATTAGGGTTAAAAGGGCCAACAAATACCTCATCGCAGCAATGTTACGGTTCCAAAATCGCGAACTACTTGAAAGACATCTTCCTGACCCATCCAACGGGTTCCATCATTGAAGACAGCGTAGATTTTCCATACGTAAGCGCCCATGGGAAGGGGGTCTCCGGTATTCATGAAGCGTCCGTTCCACGGCTGGGTTGGAATGCCATCAGCGTCCACAGACTCTGTTTGGTAGACCTTATTCCCCCACTTATCGTAGATTTCTAATCGGTACGTACCAAGTGAATGGCCTTTGGGGGCAAAGACATTGTCGTCCCCGACGTAATCGAGATCAGGTGAAAAGGCATTCGGCACAGCGAGCTGGGCCTTCCATAGCCATAGCGGTTTACAAAGGGTATCGGCACAACCAAACGCATTGGTAGCCGTTAGGCAAATCACCAAGGTGTCTTCACCAACCATGGATTCCAAGTACTCGTGACTAGGGCTTAAATCGGTACTTTTTTCGCCGTCCCCAAAATCCCACGCGTACATATTCCCGCCAATCGGATTGGTTAGATTGTTGAACTGGATTTTTCTCCAATTCAGCTTGACCATTTCAAAGTCAACAGACGGTTTTGGATGGACCGTTACCGTATCGTTTGAATTGGTAGAGTCGGAACAATTCCCTTTGGTTTGGACAACTACCGATGGGACAAATTTGCCGGGAAGGGTGTACGTGTAGCTGAAATTGGGTTGCGTAGTTGGGATTCGACTACCGTCTCCAGGATAAAAGACAAATTGATCGACCGTATCCAGTTGCGGATTTATGACGACGGTGAATTGTGCGGTTACCGTTAGAGGAGCGCAGCCTTCCAATGGACTAACAGCCAAATCGACCTCTACCCCGTCGCGTATTACCAAAGGGATGAACAGCGTATCTCCGCAGCCAAAGGCATTTTGGGCGAAATAGGCTACTGTATAAATACCCGCAGTTTGGTAGGTAAATGAAGGCGATTTTAGGGCAGAAGTAAATACGCCCCGCTGGCCGTTGTAGTTAAAATCCCAATAGTCGCCAATGGAATTTAGGGTCGTGTTTTGGAAGGTATAGGTTTGAGGTACAGAACAGGAATCCCCACCGGTTAGCTGAGCTTGTACCACGGGATTGGGGATGGGATGTAAAATCAGCACCTTGCTTACAGAGTCAATGCAACCGTTGTTGCTCATCGCAATCAGGGTGATTTTGTAGGTTCCAGCCGCGGCATAAGTATGGGTAGGCATACTCAAATTGGAGGTGTTTCCATCGCCAAAATTCCAACTGAATGTGGCAATAGAACCTTGCGCGATGGTGCTCAAATTGGTGAACACAATGGGTTGGTTGTTGATGCAATTGGTGTTGAAAGAAAAATCCACTTCAGGACTTGGATCTACAACTGTGTTGATTTGTGCGGAGTCGATGCAACCGTTTGCCGATTGCACATAGACGCGCACCAACTTTGTTCCGGAAGTATTGAAGGCATGAATGGGTGAACTTAAGAACGAGGAGCCGCCGTCCCCAAAGTTCCAGGTATAAGCGAGCAATCCACCGCCGGACATGCTGGCATTTGCTGTGAACTGGATGTCCTCCCCAACGCACTTAGGACCATTAGAACTCGCGGTTACGTTCGGAGATGGGAATACGGTAATGGTGGTTAAACTTGTGTCGTATCCGCATCCGTTGTTAACAAACAGGGCCACCGTGTACGTGCCGGGGGTGGAAAAGGTCCACAACGGATTGGTTAAAACTGAACCCGCGCCGGTGCATGTTGTTCCGTTGTAATTAAAACACCACGAGGCAGTCGTATAGTTGAAGGAAAGGTTGGTAAACTGAACCGTTAAGGGTGCACAACCTTGTGTTTTGTTGGTGCTTAGAAATGCTTGTACCGTATTGGCTTGAAGGTAAATAGTTTTTGAAATGCTGCTGTCACCACAGCTGTTAAATACCGTTAAGGTCGCGGTGTATGTTGTATCATTGAAACCTCCGTATTGGTACAAATGGGTCTTTTGCCCCCATTGGTAGATGTACTGGTTTCCTTGCAAAATGCGATTCGGTTGAAACCAAATGGATTGTCCATCCCCAAACGAAAGTTGGGCGGAGTCGGCCACGCCTTTTATAAGTCCATCCAGCTGAAATACCACAGCCAGCGGAGTACAACCTGAGTCTGGCAATGCCGCAAAGTTGGCTACCGGTTTGCCGCGCACTACGATCGAGTCGTATTGAATTTCAAAGCCACAACAGTTGTTTACCCGTCGCGAAATCACGTAAAGGGTATCCCCAAGGGGGTTTATGGGTAACGTAGGGGGAATTATTGTACCATTAGTACTGTAGACGGTGACTTTCTGGTTTGCATTGTTGAATGCATAAATTTCGGTTAGCGTATTTTTTACAATACCCGAGTCCAAGTAAGTGACGACTGGAGAAATCGGTCCGCAGGCCGTGTCTTGGTCGAATTGTACATGGGTTTTAGGCACTCGATTGACAAAGATGGTTCGGTAAATAGTATCCGGACAGCCATTAATGCTGGTAACAATTAGGCGAATCTGCTTAATGCCGACAGTGGAATACGTATGGGTAGGATTTTGGTTGGTATAATCAACAATTCCGTCTTCGTTCATATCCCATTGGTACTGGGTTATGGCGCCGGAGAATGGCTTCGTCAGGGAAGCATTGGCTATTGTAAATGGAACATTTAAGCAAACCGTATCCGAGCCGCAAACGGATGAGATTGCAAATGCAGCCGTGGGATAGTCATTTACGGTAATCGTCTGTTGAATGGTTGAGTCACATCCGTTGTTTAGCGCGACGCTCAGTTGAACAGGGTACTGGCCGGGTGCGTTGAAGCGATGTTTTATGGATTTAGCGAAATAGGTAGTGCCATCCACTTGCCAAGTCCAACTAACCACTTGTGCATTCAACGGCGAATTACCAATAAGGCTGACGCTGTCTTTGTAACAAGTTGTTGAGGCTTGAATGGTGGGCGCAGGATTAGGGTCGATATACAAGATTGACGATGTACTGTCTGAGCAACCAGACATCGAATTCGTAAAGACTAACTTGATGGGAATTTGAATTTGAATCAGTCCAAAGTTGGGATACTTCGTGATTTGTACGCTGTTGTTGGCTCCAAATGGGGTAAACGTGCTTTGACCAGGTAGTTGGTTGTACCAACTATAAACCAAGTTAGGATTTGATGGATTGGCAGACAGTTGTATGTTTTGGTTGTGACAAATTGTATCGTTTGGACTTGCGGTAAAGGTTGCAACCGGATTGGGTATGGTCTCCAATTGGATGGAATCGACATCACTTAGGCACCCGTTGGCAGAAGTGGAAGTGAGAACCACCCACACTGCTGTATTGGGAGTAGCAATGGTGTAATTCAATGTGGCACTGGGTCCAAAAAGCGAGTTGCTGCTGAGGTCAAATACTTGCCAAGAATACCCAGAGTTGGCCTGTGGATAAGCTGCTGCCGTAAGCACGGAGCTGTTAATGGCGAAAGGCGCACAACGTGCTGCGCTTCCGTTTAAAATAATGTTTGCCAGGGCATTGGGGAATACTTGGAAGTTTTGAATCGAGCTGTCTTTGCATTCAAACCCGTTTGTAACAACGAGCCGTAGG
>JACCDW011813850.1_pt1 | contig 15651 bp, 15 predicted proteins | sample 7449781 | NCBI WGS metagenome assembly JACCDW01 (sample SAMN15323449, study PRJNA562643) | freshwater metagenome | isolation source: river surface water | place: USA:Blue River Watershed | collected 2017-08-18
AATGTGCTAATAATTGCTCATCTTGCTGTTGCATTTTTTGCTCCATAAAGCCGTCTTTGTATTGTTTCGCAACTCTACTTTACGGCTTTTTTGGATTGTTACCAAATTTTGTCATGTACTTAAGTCCAAAATATAATTTATTGAAATACGAAATGAAAAAAGTATTTTTAGTTCTTACCTCAACTATTATTTTAGCAGGATTGAATTTTTCTTGCAATCTAATTGATTCAAAAGGACAGACATCAATGAGTAAAGAAGATTCATTGACTGCTCTTGCAAATGCTCCGATTATGGAGTTTGAAAAAGAAGTGGTAGATTTTGGGACACTCACAGAAGGAGATACTGTGTCGCATGTTTTTAAATTTAAAAACGTTGGTAAAAGTGCCTTAACAATCACCGATGTTCAGGTGCAATGTGGCTGTACGGTAGCTTCAAAACCTGACCACCCAATTGGCGTTGGTCAATCAGACCAAATAACTGTTCGTTTTAATAGCCAAGGAAAAGTAGGTACAAATAAAAAGTTTGTAACTATATTTTCAAATGCAAATCCTCCACAAACGGTGTTGTCTTTTACAGCAATTGTGCAGTCAAAAGATACGGCACAGTCAGTGGGAGCTGCAGCTGAGAAATAATAAAAAACAAGGAATAATCTAACCAAAAAATCTAAAAATAATGATTCTTTTACAAGCACAGGGAGGAAATGGTATGTTTTCGATAGTGATGATGGTCGGTATGATAGCGGTATTTTACTTCTTCATGATTCGTCCACAACAAAAAAAGACCGAAGACCAAAAGAAAATGGTTGAGGAGTTGAAAGAAGGTGATGAAATTGTAACTTTCGGAGGTATGCATGGTAAGATTGTAGCTAAAGATGAAACTACCGTAACCATTTCGGCAGGTGGCGGTGCAAGATTAACTTTCGATAAAACTGCTATTGCAAGAAAAAAATAATATAGTCCATAGTCGATAGTCCACAGACCACAGTAAGAGGCATTCTATTCCAAAACTTTGTTTGCTATCGACTATGGTCTGTGCACTATCGACTCATGAATATTAGAACCTTATTATTGTGCTTTTTGGCTGCCTTCGTAATTTGGCTGCTAAATTCTTTAAATAAATCGGGGTATTCAGCAAAAATTACTTACCCCCTAAGCATCAAATACAACGACTCTCTCTACATATCAACCAAGCCTTTACCACAAAAGTTAAATGTTAGCTTATCGAGTACAGGTTGGGATTTATTAAAATATAACTTATTTTCAAATGCTACACCTGTGGTTTATGAAATTAATAATCCATTGTCAGTTAGTAGCTTAGATAATGCATCATTACTCGAATCTCTTACGGTTTTGTTGAAAAGACCAAAGCTGAATTACATCTTGGCCGATACAACAACCCTACATTTTGAGCTAAAAAAGAGAAAAACTATTAAATTAAGAGTTGATAGTTTAGGAATTGATTTACAGAAGAACTTTGTTGTATCGAGCCCTATCAATATTTCTCCATTAGAGATAGTTTTAGAAGGCCCTGAGTCAGTACTCAAAAAATATAGTGATACGATTTTTCTTAAGATACCAACTAAGCATTTAGCCACTAATTTTGATGATAAAGTGAAAATTACTTTACCTCAGAATGATTTGGTTAAAGTAAATACCGAAAAAGCCTTAATAAGTTTTGAAGTAGCAGAGTTATTGAAATAGTTCATAGCCCAAAGTACTAAAAATTATGGCATCAGAAACCGCCCGTCGTTCGCAAGCTACACCACTAAAAGATGCTATCGAAGCATTTCTGAAAACATTCGACCTAAAAACTCGCTTCAACGAAACCTATCTAATTGCGTTTTGGGGGCGAATGATGGGGCCAACCATTGCTTCTCGAACTAAAGAAATCTACGTTAAAAATCGAGTATTATATCTCCGAATCGACTCATCTCCGCTTCGCCAAGAGCTTTTTATGGCAAAAACCAAACTACTCGACCTCATTAATAAAGATGTAGGCGAGTCGGTTGTTGATGATGTGGTATTTCTCTGAAAACTTTTTTGTAGTAAAATTGTGTTTGCTGTTTAGAACTATCCTAACAGAATGCGGTCGAGGTTTGATTCGCCCCACAATGTATTTATGAAGAAAAAAGATTCTCTTGTTGAAAAAGAACGTAATCGTCAAGATTTAGGTTTCGGTACTAAAATGACCGACCGCCAAACCCGACTAATCACTGGAGCTGGACAGTTTAATGTAAAGCGTGTTGGGCAATCATTTGAAGCATGGCTTAATCTCTACAATCGACTTATTACGGTTCGTTGGAGTACATTTATTTTAATCGTCCTAATTGTTTATCTGATATTAAACCTTGTTTTTGCGAGCCTATACTATTTGATTGGCGTAGAGCATTTGGCGGGTGTTGACATGACCAATACTCATTCACAGTTTTGGGACGCCTTCTTTTTTTCTGCTCAATCACTTACTACGGTTGGTTATGGGCGTATCGCCCCTGTGGGTTTTGCTGCCAGTTTTGTAGCAGGTATTGAGGCTTTAAGCGGACTCATGATGTTTGCAATCATCACGGGTTTACTTTATGGTCGATTCTCTCGACCTAATCCTCGAATTTTATTTAGTCGAAATGCCATCATCGCTCCATATCTCGATACCAATGCTTTTATGTTCAGAATGGTTAATGAAAAAAGTAATCAAATCATAAATATGAGTGTGAGTTTGGTTTTTTCGAAAGTTGAAGAAAAGAATGGCGTTAGAAACAGACAATATTATGGTCTTACGCTCGAACGCTCAAAAGTGAATTTTTTTCCGACCAACTGGACAATCGTTCACGCTATAACCGAAGACAGCCCACTTTATGGAGAAACACCCGAATCTCTCGCCGAAGCCGATGCCGAATTTATGATTGCTACCGAAGGTATAGATGATACTTTTGCAGATGCGGTTCATAAGCGTCATTCATACTTTAATGATGAATTGGTTTGGGGGGCAAAATTCAAACCAATGCTCGAAAACGATGGCGAAGAAAGTTATATTTTAGATTTACGCAAAATTCATGATTTTGACCTCGTATCTTTGAATCCATAATTTTTTTTAAAATTCTTATAAGAATAAACTCCGTGAAGCTCTGTGTCGTGCCTATGTGGTAAAAAAGTAACAACAATGAATTCATTAATTTCTCCTCCATTCCTAAAAAAAGGCGATAAAGTAGCCATAGTAGCTCTTGCCAGTAAACTCAATCCCGACGATATTCAGTCGGCCATAAACCTCATGCAGGAAAATTGGGGCGTAGAAGTTATCGTGGGCGAATCGGTAGCTGCATCGTATTTTAATTTTGCAGGAACAGACGAAATTCGTTTGAGAGATTTTCAACAAAATATTGATAATCAAGAAATTAAAGCAGTTTTTTCGGCAAGAGGTGGCTACGGAAGTTCAAGAATCATTGATGCTGTTGATTTTACCGAATTCAAGAAAAACCCAAAGTGGGTGATTGGTTTCTCCGATATTACGGCTGTGCATGGGCAGTTGCAGGTAATGGGTTTTCAGAGTCTTCATGCACCAATGCCTAAAACGTTTATGCGAGATTATGATTCGGTTCAGAAACTTGAATCGTTTCTTTTCGGTAGAGATATTAATTACACAATTACATCAAAACCAAGCAATAGAATAGGGGTTGGAGAAGGGCAAATTGTAGGTGGAAATCTCTGTATTTTAGCTCACCTGATAGGCTCAAAATCAGAAGTAGATACCGATGGGAAAATTTTGTTTATCGAAGACATTTCTGAATATCTCTACAACATTGACCGAATGATGGTTCAGCTAAAACGTGCAGGAAAACTCAAAAACTTAGCAGGCTTAATAGTTGGAGGTTTTTCGGATGTAAAAGAAAACGACGAACCATTTGGCAAAACTTTCTACGAAATCATCGCCGAGCATACGGCCGAATATAACTATCCAATTTGCTATGATTTTCCTGTTGGGCATGAAGCCATTAATTGGACGATTCCTTGCGGTAGATTTGCTTCGTTAAGGATTGACAATGAGCTGGTTAGGTTAGAATTTTAAAATTAGATAGACATTCATTTAATGCCCTTAAAGTGTAGTTAAAAGACATTTTAAGGGCTTTTTTGTTTCACTCAGAATAATTAATCTTGTCTATGTAAATATTAAACATATTTTTTATATTTGCAAATAGTATGCAAGCATACGGTATTGTAATGGTAGAAAGAATTCAAAAATCAATAGAAAGTATTGCTGATGATTTAACTCAACTGCAAGACCAATTTTATCTTGTTGGAAGCTCTGCGTTAGTGCTGGCTGGCATTGAACTTGAGAACATTGATGACCTTGATTTACTGACATCAAACCGTGATGCTGATTTTTTGAAGCAACGTTGGAAAACGAATAAACTGGAAGATTATTCGCCTGCTCATGCCGATAAATTTCTGTCGAATTTTGGTAGATTCAAATTTGATGAAATACTGATTGAAGTAATGGGGGAACTGAGAATTTTTCATGAAAACGAATGGCAAATCCTGAGCATTAATGATTGGCAAGAGGTTGTGATAAATGAAAAGGTAAGCGTCAAAATTCCAACTCTGACCGAACAATACCGTATTTTTACACTATTTGGTAGAGAAAAAGACCTAAAAAAAGCAAATCTGATTTTACAACAAACCAAATATATTCAACCATCTAATGGAAATTAACTATAAAGTAGAAAACAACGTGGCGATTATCAGTTGGAATATGACTACGTCGCCGATGAACGTTCTGAACGATATTTCAATTCTTGAATTTGAAGGGCATCTCGAAAAAGCTTATGCTGACTCCGAAGTAAAAGGAATCATTATTACTTCCGAGAAAAATGAATTTATTGCGGGAGCCGATGTAAAGATGATTTTGCGTAATAATAGCAAAGACCCGAGCGAAATGCATAAGTTTTCGCTTGATTTTAACGCTATTTTCAGAAAACTCGAAACTTGCGGAAAGCCAGTGGTTGCAGCCATGAACGGAACAGCCTTGGGTGGTGGCTATGAGGTATGTTTGGCTTGCCATTATCGAATTGCCCTTGATAACCCAAAGGCAGTAATTGGTTTGCCCGAAGTACAGCTTGGCTTGCTTCCTGGTGGCGGTGGTACACAGCGTTTGCCACGCTTGATTGGGATGGAAGCTGCACTTATGTTGATGGTTGAAGGTAAGCGAATTTCGCCAAAAGAGGCTTTGGGTTATGGCATGGTCAACGACATTGCTGCTACTCGTGAGGAAATGATGGAAAAAGCCATGAAGTGGATTTTAGCAAATCAGAAGGCCATTCAGCCGTGGGATGAGTTCGATAAAAAGACGGGAGCAATCAAGGCTCGTGAAAATTATAAAGTACCAGGTGGAAATGTGCAGTCGCCAACGGGAATGCGTACTTTCGCTGGAGGAACTGCCATGATTATGGATAAAACCAAAGGTAATTATCCCGCACCGATTGCCATTCTTTCGTGCGTTTATGAAGGTTTACAAGTAAATATGGACCGAGCTATTCCGATTGAGGCTCGTTATTTTGTGAAAGTGGCTACATCTCGTGAGGCTAAAAACCTCATTGGAGTAATGTTTTTGGGCAAAAATGAGGCCGACAAGGGAGCAAGTCACCCGAAAGATATTCCTGCAACCGATGTCAAAAAACTCGGTATTTTAGGAGCGGGTTTCATGGGAGCTGGCATAGCGTATGTATCGGCAATGGCTGGTATTGAGGTTGTTTTGAAAGATGTAAGCATAGAAGCGGCTGAAAAGGGCAAAGATTATTCGAGAGGATTGGTACAAAAAGGAATCGAACGAGGAAAAACGACTGCCGATAAGGGTGAAAAATTATTGAGTTTGATAAAACCAACAGCCGATGTAGCTGATTTTAAGGGTTGTGATTTGATTATTGAGGCAGTTTTTGAAAACCGTGAGCTAAAAGCAACCGTAACTAAAGAGGCCGAACCAATGTTAGTTGAAGGCGGAGTGTTTGGTTCAAATACCTCAACGATTCCGATTACAGGCTTGGCAAAGGCTTCGGTAAAGCCCGAAAATTTTATCGGGATTCACTTCTTCTCACCAGTTGATAAAATGATGTTGGTTGAGCTGATTCGTGGTAAAGAAACTTCCGACTATGCCGTAGCATTGGCAGTTGATTTTGTGAAGAAAATCCGCAAAACGCCAATTGTGGTTAATGATTCTCGTGGTTTTTATACTTCTCGCTGTTTTAGCACCTACACAACCGAAGGAATTGCCTTGCTCAAAGATGGTGTTGACCCAGTTTTGATTGAAAATGCAGGAAAAAATGCAGGAATGCCAGTGGGTGCTTTGGCCGTATCTGATGAAGTGGCTTTAGATTTAGCTTTGAAGATTTCCAAGCAAAGTATTGCAGATGGAGCATTGAGTGAAGAAGATGGAGCTTATCAAGTAACTCGAATGATGGTGGAAGATTTAGGTCGTTTTGGTAAGAAAAACAAAAAAGGCTTTTATGAGTATCCAGAAGGAGGGAAAAAGTATCTATGGGAAGGTTTAGCTGAATATTTTCCTGTTTCGGCAACACAACCTGATGTAGAAGAAGTGAAAAAACGTTTGCTGTATCGCCAAGTTGTAGAGTGTATTCGATGTTTTGATGAAGGAGTATTAATGACAAAATTAGATGGAAATATCGGTTCGATTTTGGCCTGGGGTTTTCCTCCGTATGCGGGTGGCACACTCAACTTCCCTGAGTTTATAGGAAAAGAAACTTTCTTGAATGAAGTAGAGCGTTTAGCTGATACTTACGGAGAAAGATTTAGATTAACCGAAAGGCAAAAGGAACTGGTAAGAAATCTCTAAAAATAGATGATTTATCGTATCGATTAGAAAGAAGGCGAGAAAACTCGTCTTTTTTTGTGAATAAGTATTTGTTATTGTAATTTTTTTAAGTTAAAATTCGTTTTTAAGAGAAACATACGGTTAGAAAATTGTAAAATATTATTTAAAGGATACATTTTGGCACGTTTTTGTCTTATGATTAGTTTACGTAACCCTATAATCAGTGAAGTATTTTCTAACCCTCATAATTTTATTTTTATTAGTTGAGATAAGTCAAGCTCAAATAATGTATCGCACTCGCTATCGAACCGCCGTAATGGCTGAGTCATTTGCGATTAGTCCGCTGGGCTCCATTAATGTGGAATACTTACCAGTTAGATGGCAAAATAGCTTTTTAGCTTTACGAGGTGGAATTGGCTTTATTCCTGGTGGAAAAGATACAGGAATAGGAGCGGTGGCAAATGGTGGAGGAGTTTCTGTACCCGCATCAATTACCTATAATTATTTAATTAATAATCTTCGTAAAGGAATTCACAAACGAGTAAGTGTAAAATGTAAATCTGCTCCATCAAAAATTGCGTCAGAATGGTTTGTCGAGGTAGGAGCTGGGACTACCCCCATAGCCTACAGAAGTGCTGATACTCGTACTTATTCGTTTGCTATTTTAGGACTTAGGCAGCAGGTTATTTTTGATATTCCGCCACACCCAAGGGTAGTTTTTCTTAGAGCAAATGTAACACCTTCGTATGTAGAAGGTAAATACGAACTTCGTGGAGGTGTTAGTTTGGGGGTTTCGTTGTAAAATACTCAACTCTTTGCCGTAATGCTTATTAGCCCCTATTATTGATTATGAGAAAATAGTTTGTTAAATGGGGTAAAATTTACTGTGTTTTTTATGAATCACAGCTCAGCCCCATTTATACTGAGTAGCATCTGCGATTGAGAGTTGGTGTAGGCCTTCGAAATTCGCTTTAAACTACTATATTGGCTGATTGTATAAAATTCTTCAAAAGCTTTTTATAATCATCACTATTGGCTTGTGTTTGCTGTTCAGACCAATTTAGTTCAGCAGCCATAATTTCAGCTACCGTATCGATTGAACTGTGTGTCGCTTTCCAATCTATCAACTCTAAGCGGGTACGACGAGCAAAGAAATCTCGTAAGCTATTTACCATTTCGTAGCGAACCGTATAAATAACTTCGGCTTTGATGAAAGGATAATCCTTATGGATTCGGTCAGTCAAGTCAGATGCTTCTAATACATTTTTGGCTCTTGTACCGTATTTTTTAGCTAAGTGCTGACAAATATCTTCTTCGAGTTTATATTTTTCCTGAATGTTTCGCCATTCTTCAAAATTATAGTTTTCTCCACCAATCAAATAGTGAAGTTCTGTCTTACATTCGGCTTCTTTGTTTAATAATTTACAAGCTTCATCAATTGTATCCTTAGCCATCAAGCGATAAGTAGTCCATTTACCCCCTAAGAGGCTCAGTAGATTCGATGTTTCATCGTACTCTACTTCATGGTCACGCACGAGTTTTTTTGTAGCTTTCGAGCCAGATGAGGCAATTAAAGGACGCAAGCCACCAAAACCCGATTTAATTTGAGATTTATTAGGAACGTTGGCTATATATGGTCTGAGGGTATCAAGCAAGAAATCAATTTCTTGTTCAATTAAAATAGGCTCTTTATCTAAGTCTCTGTATTCATCATCAGTTGTACCAACCATTACTTCACCCTCAAATGGAATAACAAAAACAACTCTTCCATCCTTGGTCTTTGGAATAAGCATTGCATCTTGACTACGTAGTACTTCAGGTGGAAGCATAATATGAACTCCCTTACTTGGGCGTAGGCGTTTTTCTTGAGTAGAATTTGCCAAAAGTCTAATACTATCTCCGTGTGGGCCAGTGCAGTTAATAAAAAGTTTGGCCTTTACACTAATGGTTTTATCAGAAATATTGTCTTTTACAGTTGCAGCAACCAATTTGCCGTTACTATCTTTTTCAAAACCTGTGATTGTTGAATGATTAACTACGGCCGCTCCCGCTTCATCAGCAGAGTGGGCAAGGGCTAAACAGTAGCGAGCATCATCAAGTTGTCCATCGTAATACATGACCGAGCTATGTAGCTTTGGCGTAAGTGTCGGAATATGTTCAAAGGTTTCTTTTTTATTCAGCCATTGAGCTTTGGGCATAGTATCATTTTTTGCAAAAAAACCATATATGGTGAGGCCAATAGTAAAGTAGAAGCCTTCAAACCAACTGAATACTGGCGTTATCAATGCCAATGGGTGTGCTAAGTGCGGTGCATTCCGAATAACAGTATGGCGTTCTTCAAGTCCGTGTCTGACTTGGCGAAGCTGTGCAAAATCAAAGTTTTTGAAGGCTTGCTCTAAGTATCTTACTCCGCCATGAATTAGTTTGGTTGATTTTGAAGAAGTTTCGGCAGCAAAATCTTCTTTTTCAATCAAGGCCACTTTAAAACCTCTTAAGACCGCATCTAAAGCACAGCCAGCACCGCTTGCTCCGCCACCAATGATACATATATCAAATTGTTCATTTTCTAATCTTTCGAGGTTTTTACTTCTATTCATAAATTGCCGTACTTGCTACTGGATTGAGTGTTATTTTCATATTTGTTACCAAACATTTAGCTAAAATAATATTTATTTTTCAGACGTGTGGCACTTTTATGATTTACTTTTAATCGGATTAACAGCATATAATTTTTAATACTTTTATCTTGCGTAATTTTTATAAATGGTATGATTTTTGAGAAATACTTAGGTAATAATAGCTATTAACAATATGCTTTGTCTTGCTATACTATTTTGTCTACAATTGATATAAAAGCTGTGTTTTTATTACTGTTTTTGTTGATTGGTACATTTCTTGATATATTTTTCTACGGCTAAAAGTTTAAATACGACAGCTCGACTCTCCGTTAAACATACCTTTTAAGAAAAAAAAATTTCAGGCTTGCTAAATTGTAAGTCAGAAGTTGATAATCTGCTGTGTAAAATTTATTCTGCTAATTGAATATTAAAAATGTCTTTGAATGACACAATGTGTCTTTTAAGAGTCTAACGTTGTATTTATAGTTTACATTATAGTTTAATTCAAACACCCATTTTACATCAATGAAAAAAATAATTATCGCATTTGTAGTTTTAAGTGGAATCTGCACCAAGTCATTAGCCCAAACTACATCGCATGATGTTAGTATTGTAATTCCAGGAGTTACAATGATTAGAATAAGCCCAACAACTGCTAACACTAAGACATTAACATATTCAGCTCCGGTGGTAGCTGGTAACCCAATTACAGGAGCGGTTGCGAGTGGTTCAGACTTGTATTTACAATATTCATCTGTGATGGATGCGGCTGTAACTGATAGAAAAATTTATGTTACAGCTTCAGGTACTGGACTTACTAATGGCTTAAATTTTAAGGTAGCAGCAGCTACTCCATCTTCGGGTTCGGGAGTTGTTGGTACAACTACTGGAGCTCAAGTCGTATTAGCTCCTGATAAAACATTGGCTTCAGGTGTAACGGTAAAGGTATTAGATGGTATTACAAGTTGTTATACGGGAACTGGGGCTACTGATGGTAGCTTGTTGACTTATACTTCGGATGTATTACCAGCTACACTCAGTTCCGCTCAATATGGTGCTTTGAGAGCAGGAACTTACACAGTTACAGTGACTTACACATTAGCAGATAATTGATATTCGATTTCAGTATTATTCATAAAGATGTTAAGTTAATATGGCTTAGTTATATATTTTAGCTAAGCCATATCTTTATTAGATTACTTGTGCCAATAAATTCCATCCTTACAATGAGAAAAAATTATTTTACAACCTATTTTGTTTTGTTTTTTTTCTGGTCTTCACAAACATTCGGAACGATTGTAGTCCTAAATGGACTCACACATCAGCATACTGGTTTTGATGGCAGTACCATTACGGGGAAAATAACACTGAAAAATGATAATGATAAACCCGAAAGTTTTGTAGCTTATAAACAAGATATGTTATTTGCTTGTGGCAAAAATGAAGTTTTTTCAAGTACTGAAACCCACGACCGAAGCCTAAAAAATTGGATTAAAACAAGCATAGATGAAAAAAAATTGGTAGGGGGAGAGCAATACGACTTATCTTATACCATTAATATTCCACGACAAGTGGATAAGAAAGGCACATATTGGGTTGTGATAATGATTGAACCTGGAGACCCTATCTCGACCAATGAAAAAAATGGCCTCAATGTAGCATCTAAGGTAAGATATGCCGTTCAGATTTTAGTTGATTTAGGGTCTTTTGAATATCCTAAAATGAACTTTGAAGATATTACCCTAAAAAAAACTCAAATCTCATCTCGATTAGTTGAAGTACAACTCAAAAACGAAGGACAGTTTGCAGTTCGTACGAAGCTCCAATTAGAAATTTATGATGAAAAGGGACGAAAAATAAAGACCTTAGAGGCCCGTTCTCGCCGAGTATTTCCCGAAAAATGTAGTAATTTTGAGATTGAAGTAAGCGATTTAGCCAGAGGTAAGTATGATGGAGTATTAGTGGCTGATAACGGCAATGGTCTAATTGGGTCGAATCTTACTATTGAGATAGAGTAAAATATTACTACCTAATAACCACCTGACCAATAATTTTGTGAAGTTCATTACCTATATATTTTTTTTTATAATAGTTCCTTTTGACTGCTTTGGGCAAGAGGAGTTGAAGATAAACATGCTTAATGTGCCCCAAACGGCTTCTCCTGGAGCACATTTTAACATTATTTTTGAAATAAAAAGTGCTACTAAATTACAAAACCCTCTCATTGTTTCGGTTGGCGTGCCTGCTTATTGGCAAGTACTTTTCAAGAAAGAACCACAAAATCAAATCAACGAAGAAACACTCAGATACATTTATACGGTAATGACTCCAAAATTTGCTAAAACAGGAAGCTTTTCGCTTTATGTTTATGTAAAAAAGAAAGACGAGCCAATTATCTCAAAGAAAATACTGATTGACGTTGTCAGAATTAGAAGAATAGAAATAGCCCCAGTTTTAATTCCTGAATATGTTAAAGAAGGAGATACTTTGAGAGTAGAATACTTGATACATAATTTGGGCAATAGTCAAGAAAAAATAAAGGTTGAAAGTATAGATGGTAGAATTGAGCTAAATAGTGATTCGTTAAAAATCAACCCAAATGAATCTATCAAGGTGAAAACTTTACAAGTTATTAAAGAAAGTGATAGTAATTCATGGGAAACACCAGTGGGTATCAAAGCTTATTTGAAAGATTCGCTCGTCCCAATACAAATAATTAATTCGTTACCAGTATATTCTACTAAAATCAAGAAAAAAGACCCTTACTTAAGGTTTCCTATTGAAGCTGGTGTATGGTTTACCAATTATATGATTGGCAACAAAAGTACTTCTGGAATCCAGTTTGATATAAAAGGAAGAGGATTTCTGGATATGAAATCAAAGCATTTCTTAGATTTTACGGCTCATGGACCTACCAATATTAATATACCGATTTTAGGAAGTTATGATGTTTATTCGCTCAATTATAATTTTAAAAATCAAAATTTAATCAAATTGGGTGATTACACATTACAGTTTAATAATCTCATGGAATTTGGTCGATTTGGTCGTGGTGTACGTATTGATAATGAATACAAGAAACTTGGTTTTTCTAGATTTTATATACAACCCAGATTTTTTAATGAGCAAAAAGAAACATTCGGAGGTAGTTTTTTTCTGAAACCCAGCCCTAAATTTAGAATTTCGATTGATTATATGTCGAAATATATGGTTAGAAAAAATAGGGTATTTTGGTCTGATTTAGTGGGTGTTTCTACTAAATTTCAAGGAAAAATACTGAATTGGGAAACCGAAGCTGTAGGAAATAATGTAGAAAAACAATATGATTATGGCCTCTTTAATCGAATTTCGATACAACTAAAAAGATTTCAGCTACACAGTGATTATATCTATGCTGGAAAAAACTTCTATGGCTATTATAATAATAGTTATTTGTTGGTCAATAATATTTCGGTGGCAATTACTAAAAAGATAAGTATTGGTATTGGCAATAATATTACTCGTATAAACCCGAGTTTAGATGCCATTAATTTTAATACTTCGCCCTATAATTCAAGCATACAGGTATTTTCAAACTTTCAACTGCGTAAGTTCAGTAATCTAATGTTGAGTTATAATGAACAAGAACGAGAAGATAGATTTGAACCCAAAAAATTTTATTTTAAACAAGATTTTGCCCGAATTGCGTATAACCTAAACGCCCCCAAATTTATGCTTTGGTATGAAGGTAAATACGGAACCGCCCAAAATCTCTTGCAGCGAAATGATGCGACCGTACCGAGACAATCAATAGCCAATTCGTTACAACCACAAGTACGTCTTTTTCCGTGGATGTGGATTGGCGGAATGGCTGAGCACCAACGCACAAGCAGGTTTTCGACAGAAAACACTTTAACAGATTTATTTTTCTATGGTGGCTCATTGCGAATGTTGGTAGGTGAAAAATTTAGTGTGAATTTTTCGTATAGAAACAATTATGCACCTGATGAACTTATCGAAAATAGAAGTTTAGTGGATTTATCGGTGGGGATTAGGCTCAAGAATCATACATTTAATCTGACTGCGGGACAAACTTTTATTCCTAACTTAACAGCAAATTTTCAGAAAACCACTTACATGTCGCTGAAATATACGTTAAGAATCAATGCCCCTATTGCCAAAAATAAAAATTTGAGCAATATAAAAGGGCAAATCTTAGGGCTTTCTAATAGTACCAGTAAAAAAGGAATTGTTGTCCAGTTAGGCGGGAAACGAATGTTAACCGATGCTAAAGGGAATTTTTACTTCAATAAATTAACTCCTGATAAATATTATTTGGAAATTGATAAAAGTACTACTCCATTTGGTGTAGTTACGAATGTGAAAATGCCATTGGAAGTCGATTTAAAATCGGATAGTACAAGCAATATTCAGATAGAATTGATAAAAACAGGGGGAATAGAAGGAAAGGTGTTTTTTGAAGATGGAGATAAAATAGGAACCAATTATACTGAAAAACCAGTTGTTTTAGTGAAGCTTTTTAATGATAAAGAAAGCTTTGTGAGCCAGTTAAACGAAAATAATCAGTTCTCATTTAAAGAAATAAAGCCTGGAACTTGGCAAATTTCGGCAACGTTACCCCATAATCAAGAAAGATTTACGGTAATAAATGCCCAACAAACGATAGAAATTGTGGTTGATAAAATGAGAAAAACTGAATTTGCAGTACGCCCAGTTGAACGTAAGATAGAATTTATACCAAAAACCTTTAAGCTGGTAGAGAAAAATAATGTAGATGATAAAAAAACAAAATCTATTTTATCTACTGCTTCAAAAAAGCAAGTATCAGGCCCTATATCAAAGAAAAGTAAAGCGAATCAAGCTCAAAAATTATTTGATTCGATACCTATTAAATTAATCTTGAAGCAAGATGCGATGTTTTTAAAGTTAGATATATCTTCCAAGTTTCAGTTGCATAATAGAATAGTGCAATATTATAAAACAAAGGCAGGAAGTATTGAGGGTAATAGCACGTCGAGTATCAAACAGGGCTATAATCTAAGCAAAAGCGTTGCTTCAAATTTAGAATAGAATGAGAAAATTCGTGCTTATATCATTATCAACGCTTATTTACCTGAAAAGCCAAGCTCAGACCTCGGGGAGTGCTTCTGTGAGTTTAACTTTGAGTAGCGTTGCTCGAATAAGCATTGCCTCAAGTGGAAGTAGCACACTCAGCTTAGGAAGCCCTTCGACCGCTGGTTTGCCTCTCTCAACAACTGCAAAAGACGAAACTAAATGGCTTAATTTTACCTCAGCAGTGGGGAGTGGTGTGAGTAGAAGAATAGAGGCCAGTATTTCTGCTGGTACAGTACCCAACGGATTAGAGCTAAAATTAGGCTTAAATACAGCTGTTGGAGGGGGAGGTACTTTGGGTACTATCGTAGCGAATGTAGCAAGTCCAATAAAACTCGGAGCATCAGCTATTGTACTTGATAATATAACAGGAGCTTATACTGGTGTTGGCGTTGGCAATGGCTTCAAACTTACCTACACTATCAATGTTTCAAATTATGGGCTTTTGAGAAGAGGAACAAGTGTTGTTCAAATTACTTACACCCTAATAGATAACTAACTGATGAAGATTAGATTACTTACTTTTTTGTTATCTTTAAACTTAATAGTTAAAGGACAGACAATCTCTGTTAGTGGAAATTGGATTCCAACCGTTACTGCTATTACTACTACGGGTAGCGATTATTCAAGTAGTGCATTGACGAGTGCTGCTAATCAAACTCTTATAACTGCTGGAGGATTGGGGTCGCTGCTTTCGATAAAAAATTATCAGATTTCAGTAAGTAAAACCAACACCAATTGGCATAACAACTTAGTACTTACCGCCCGTCGAACTGGCACTGGCACTCCCAGTTTTTTAGGCTTATTAAGTGCCAGTGGCGGTACAACTGCACAGACTATTACAAATATATCAACTGCTTTTTTTACAATCAATGTTAGTATACTAAGTTTAGGATTAGGTAATGCCAGCATTAGCAATATTCCGATAGAGTACTCGCTAAGTGGTATATCGGTTATATTGCCAGCAAAGACATATAGTACAACAGTTACTTACACAATTGTTGAATTATGAGGTTAAAGTTTATGATACTTTTTCAAGTATACTATGAAGTGCTTCAACACCATTAGTGATTTTTACCCTATAAGAAATAAGTTCTCTATTAAAAGT
>JACCDW010052861.1_pt1 | contig 15650 bp, 18 predicted proteins | sample 7449781 | NCBI WGS metagenome assembly JACCDW01 (sample SAMN15323449, study PRJNA562643) | freshwater metagenome | isolation source: river surface water | place: USA:Blue River Watershed | collected 2017-08-18
TCCAATAGCTTGGAATTATTACTTTACTTAATAAACGGAGATTTTTATGGCAACAGGAAGATTAGGAGCATTTGACATTACGGCTACTACAAATACCACTGTATATACTTGCCCAGCAAGCACATTTTCAGTAGTAACAGTTAGCTTATGTAACAGAAATGCAAGTACATCAAGAACAGTTAGGATTGCAGTGGCTAGTAGCAGTACTCCAACGGTGGCAGAATATATAGAATACGATGCTACATTATTAGCCAACGGTGTTTTAGAGCGCACTGGCATAGTAGTAGATGCAGGAAAATTAATAGTGGTGTATGCCAGCGCAGTTGATATCAGCTGTGTAGTAATGGGCATCGAGACTTCAACAGCATAAGGAAACTATAAAATGGGAAGAAGAGTCAGCAACGGGGTAGTCGGAGCGGCCGCAGCAATCGGCCAATTAAGTGTTACAGGCAACACACTGACCACGACCCAAACTAATACAAACCTAATTATTGACCCTCAAGGTACAGGCAACACACAATTTGTTGGAAATATTCAAACAAATGGTAACGGTACTACTGGAGGTGAGATAAGATTAATGGATGCAGACAGCAGCAATTATATTGCTCTTAGATCTGTAGCAACTGTTACTGGAAACAAAACTATTATGTTTCCAGATAGTGTAGGTACAAACGGCCAGGTTTTAACCACAGACGGTGGAAATCCTGCTAGTATAACTTGGACTACTCCGGCAGCAGCAGGTGTTGCTTTATCGGATAGCACAGGTAGTACTGGACTTAGACTGTATCACGGATCTAGTACCAGCGGACAATTAACCAGTGCTAACAGTAACAGTGCTTTGACATTTATTCCTAGCACAGGAGCAATAGTTTCTACTATTGGACAATTTCCTACTATTCAAGGAAGCGTTGGAACCAGCGGAACATTGACTATATTGTCAACTACTTCAGGTACCAAAGCTACAGCTGGTATATTAATGACTGAAAATATTGCATCAACTACTACAGCTACTGGTACATTAGTTATATCAGGTGGATTGGGTGTAGCTGGCAGAATAAACGCAGGCGACTATACTGGAACTATTGGCGCCAATACTAGATCAACCGCATTGTTTACAACACTAGGGGCCAACAGCACTGTGAGTTTTACAGCAGGCACAGCATCAACTACTACAGGTTCAGGCACCTTACAGGTCACAGGCGGTGTTGGCGTCACTGGACAAGTAACAGCAACAACCGTAGTCGAAACATCTAGTATTGCATTTAAAGAGAATGTTAATCCTATTGAAGATGCTCTAAACAAAGTTTTACAGTTAGTTGGTGTAACTTACGATCGTAAAGACGGATCTAAGATAAATGAAGCAGGATTGATTGCTGAAGAAGTTAATCAAGTGTTACCCAACCTAGTTACTAAAGACGACCAAGGAAATGTCTACGGTCTTCAATATACCAAATTAGTGGTCTATTTGATTGAGTCTATCAAAACGCTAAATACTAGGATTGAACAATTAGAGACAAAATAATATGGCAACCTTACTGAACACTAGAATAACTACGCAATCGTTGGTTTTGCCATCGGGAACAACAGCAGAACGTCCGGCAAATCCAACGCCGGGCACTGTGAGATTTAACACCACATTGGGAATCACTGAAGTATACGATTACGGAAGCTGGAGAGATCTTGCTAACGGTGCAGAATCTTCAGGCGTAAGCGGATCTGGTGCCAGTACAATATTGTATATTCCATTGTTTGGAAATACCAGTGTTAACGCTGATATTACAGATCAAATCGGTAGTACAGTAGGTACACTAGGCGGAACAACAACAAGAAATTATGATCAAAGTGGTTACACAGGACTCTATGTTCAAAATGGCGGATATTTAGACATCCGACCTCCTCAATTTGAAACCGCACAGACCACACTCAATGGTAGAAAATATTGGACCATAGAATGGTGGTGTTGGAATTTTGGCACAGGTGCAGGAGGCTCTGCACAGACTATGCTAGAAATGAACCAATACCCGCACGGCATATTATATCGCGGTGCAGGTACCAGCGTTGACCATTACTGGAGAGGTAGCGCCATAAGCTGGGGCAATGTAACTACAGGAGCCTGGTGTCATTATGCTATAGTAGGATACGGAGCCACAATTAAAATTTTTAATAACGGTACACAGGTTGCAGATACAATGAATGGAGTTGGAACTAGTCAGTTTGCAGATCCGTATTTTCAAGGAGCCAGTGCTCTTAGACTAGGAGCTAGCAATCACACAACTCCTGCCAACCAATGTACTAATGGTGTGTTTAGAAAATTTAGAGTTTCGTTGGGTGCAAGATATGCCGCGGCATTTACCCCAGCAGATGTTTATCCGATAACTTGAGAGAAATATGGCAACATTAAATGGAATTACAATTAGCAGCACAGGGTCATTAACCCTACCAAGCGGAACAACTGCTCAACGTCCTAGCCAAGCCAGCACTTTAGTTAGTTTTACCACAGTTGGAACAACAAGCTGGACTTGCCCAGCTGGCGTTTACAGCGTTGAAGTCCTTGTAGTTGCAGGAGGCGGTGGCGGTGGCCGACATTCAGGCGGTGGTGGCGGTGGCGGTGGAGTAATTTATCGTCCGGCGTTTCCAGTAGTTCCTGGAACTGCTTATACTGTTACTGTTGGTGACGGCGGAGCAAGCCCCCCAATTGGCACATATCCCGGCGTACCTGGAGGCCAGGGAGGTAATGGTGGCAATAGCGTATTTGGAAGTTTAACAGCCATCGGCGGAGGAGCAGGCGGTTGGTATGGCGGCAATGCTACTGCTGGCGGTTCTGGCGGCGGTGCAACTGGACACGCAACAACTACCGCTGGAGCAGGAACTGACGGTCAAGGTTTTGCTGGAGCAAGCGGAGAAAGAGAAAGTCCGGGCTATTCAGCTAGTGGCGGTGGTGGTGCTGGCGGCCCAGGCCAACCTGGAGTACGAGCTGATTTTACAGTAACAAACGTTGGAGTTTCTAGCAGTACCGCAAATAAAACTATCTATATTAGAGGCGGTGATGGTGGCCCAGGAGTATGGTATAACATAACTGGGCAAGAACGTGCCTACGGCGGCGGAGGTGGCGGCAGTCCTCAATACGGAAACGCTTACGCAGAAGGCGGCAATGGCGGATCTGGAGTTGGCGGCAGAGGATCTCCAGGAATCAGTACTACAGAAGGTAGCCAATACGGCTACGACGGAATAGCAAATACCGGTGGTGGCGGTGGCGGAGCACACTATAATGCTCCTGCAACTGCATCAGCCGGAAGAGCAAGTCGAGGCGGAACTGGTGTAGTATATCTTAGATATAATACTAATGACACTACAGGATCTGTAGGCGGTGCAATTAGACACAATGCTGCTAGAGGTGTTGAATATGTAACCGGAGACGGACGCTGGACTAGCTATGTAATGCCGTTCTTAACTAGAACTATTATCAGCAATGCCTATGTACAAGGTGGTTATAAAGACGGTGTAGCCTGGAACAATACCAATAGAACAGTCTGTGCTACTGATACTACTACAAATTTAGGTGACGGCACACAAGAAGCTTCACATAATTATCACGGCGGAGCTTGTAGTAAAAACCTAGCTTATGTATTTGGAGCACCAAACGCTCACGGTACCGCATCAAACTATATCATTGCTTTCAATATGAGAACAGAGCAGGTATACGCATCGAGTGGTAGTAGATATATGGCTGTTTCTAGTATTAACGCAGGTGTTATGTTTAAAGAACATTATACCGCTTGGATCACACAGATGGGATATGGCACCGGCGTTGAAGAATTCAATATGAATACAGAAACTCTGATAGGTACTATCGGTAGTGCAGTGCCTAACGAATCTGGATGGGCTATGAGTCACGAAAACTACGGAATTGCCTACGGATCAGATACTAATAGTCGTACCTTCCACTTTGCTACAAGAACAAGTACAGCACGTCCCGGAACACATCCTAGCGCACATCATCAACAAAAATCAGTGCAAACAAAACTAGTAAATGGTTATGCGGGCAACGAAGGCAACTATGCAGGTGGTAATTCGTTCCGTAGAACTAATTTTTATACAGATATTACTTCTGGTACTGTAGGAAAACCAATTACAAACTCCGGAGAAGAAAACTTTACAATAGGACAGGATCATCAATATATGTTGGGTATGTATAACGGACTACAAAATAACATCAGTTGGAGATTCAACTATGCTTCAGAAACCGGTGTCACTGGCAGTGCCAGCTTAGAACCTAAGGGCAAAGGTGGAATGAGCTCCGCTGTTTGCGCCTGGAGAGATTAAAAAATGGCAACTTTATCAAATACAACAATCGGCGACACAGGATTTTTAACTTTACCAGTAGACTCCAGTGCTACAGCAGGTTCGCAGGGTAGTTTAAGATATAATCCCCAAGCTGGAAGATTAGAATATTATCATACTCGAGATGTTTCAAGATGGGAAAACCTAACAAATCCTTTTCTAACAAGATGCATTTGGACTGTAGGTTATGTTAACGGAGGATATGCAGCTAGTACAGTATGGAATAATACCAATAGAGTTACCTATGCTACCGATACCAGTATTAATTTAGGTGACGGTACACAAGAAACTGCACACAATTATCAAAGTAATGCTTTTAACAGAACTAGAAATTTTACTTTTGGAGCATCAGGCTCTCACTGTGGACCATCTAACGCAACTATCTGTTTCAATATGAGAACTGAAACTGCACAGACTTCGGGATATACTAGAACATTCCCGGTAACACAGATCAACGCTGGAGTTTGTCAACAAGAAGAATTCTATGCTTGGTGGCAAATGAGTGGCTATAGTTCAAACATCTATGAATTTAATCTAACCACAGAAACAGGATACACTGGTTATGCTCAGGCAAACATTGGTAGTTTTGTTTGGGGAACCAGTCACGAAAACTACGGAGTATATTGGCAGTCCGGTGCAGCACAAACTTGGACATTTGCAAATAGAACAGGTACAGCTAGAGCAGGAGCAACACCTAGCGGTGACGGATATCAGCACAGTATACAATTTAAACAGGGTTATCACTATGCTGGTAGAGAAGGAAATCCAAGTTCAAATTGGCGCAAAACCAATATGTTTACCAATACTTCAGCAGATGCAGTAGGGGCAAAACCTTATTATTCCGGCGAAGAAAATATGCTAACTGCTCAAGATTGGGGTTATGCAGTAGGTTGGTATCAAGGATCACACGTTAATACAGCATTTAAATTTGTCTACCCAACAGAAACTGGGTACGGATCAACTAGTTCTTTAGAAAACAAAGGAAAAGTTGGTAATAGTTCCGCAACGATGAGCTGGCGCGATTAAGATTTATAAATATGTTTTTATAAAAAAGAGGAATTTATGCCAGATCGTATAATGGAATATCATTCAGATAGATTTAATAGTGAAATTAATTCTGATGTAAGTATGCTCTCAGATAGAGACAAAGAGTTAATTAAAAAATCTTTAAACAAAGAATGGACTAATCCAAAATTTAAACTCAGATGGTTCGTAGGCCAGGCTCAGATTACTCCTTTTGCAAAATTTCGTCAATGGCTATTGGAAATTAAAACCAAAGAAGAAGCCATTGAAAATATGGAATATGAACTAGCAAAACATCAGGTAGAAATTGAGCGTTTCAAAAGACTAAGGGACTCTTCTACAGATGATCTTGATAGAAGAATGGCTGAAATTGAAATGTGGAATCTTGAAAGATTGCACTATATGAGTAAGCGTAGAATTCAGGATTGGTATCTCGAACGTCAACATCTAGTAGATTTACTTAAAGAATTTTTAGACAGTGATGAAGCCAAGTTAAAAGACGGCAGCGGCCGAACTTATATGGACATCATAGACACTGAAGAAGAAGATAAATTCGAAGCTGAGCTCTGGACCAACAGATTAGCTAAACAAGCAGCCTGTGATTTAATCTTCTACGGTAGAATTAACAGTGGTAATATGGATGCTATTCTTACTATGAGTGCAGAACAGCAAGCAGAGACGCTAGCCTTAGGTTTAAATTTTGCTACTCAATTACAACAATACACTAACAATCTACAATTACAAATAGATGAAAAATTAAAACTACAGAACTCGTTAGATAGTTTCGATCTAGTAAAACCTGCGTCTGTAGCGACTGCAGAAAACAATAGCGAACCTAAACCTACTGGTACTGCACAGCCCGGAGGCCTTTTAGATGTATATAGTTTATGAAACAATAGCGCATACTGATCCCAGATTTGACCCAAAAATTCAAGAGATGGGAAAGTTTTGGCATTACACAGTGGCATATATTGCCCCTGAAGACGAATCTTCTGTGGTCACTAGCTGGTTAAAAGCTGATCAAGTTTCAGAGGCTGTAGCAAAAGCTAATAAATTTGCTTATGCAAATAATGGCGAATTAACAGTTGTAAATCGAAAAGCTACAAACTATGAAGACATCATCAGTCCTACTAGTTATGGAAATAATGCCTATAAAAAAGATATCTACTTCCTAACACCACAAAATAAAACTGATTCAGTAACGTTTATTAAAATAGTTATGAAACAGTATGCTGTTTCCAAAGCTCCGGAAGAAATTGCTACAAAGCTAGTTGAAAAAATTGACGCACTAGATCCTAATGATTTAGATGCAGCACAATATTTTATGTATTGTTATTTCCCTTGGAGTATAGCAGCCACCGAAGGCCGCCCAAAACCTAAAGAATTTGATGTGCCCTGGGTACAATAATCACTATTAAAATAATTTAATCACGCTACGGATAATTAGTATTAACCTTAGCGTGATTTTTTATGAGAAAAATTTTTAGTGTCCCCCTTAATCCAAAACTAACCCCTAATCAATATATAGAGTTTTTTGAATTCCTAGAAAAATACAAAGACTTTATACGAGATGTCTATTTTACATCACGCATAGCTCCTTTTAATCAAGATGCTATGGGGGATATTTTTATGATGCAGGAAGACTATGGCATTGCTATAGATGCAGCTTTGTATATCCAAGATAATTTAGGCATACCAATAAGCGCCACCTTTAATAATATACAGGTTCCACCTACTCAAAAAAATCTAGATATTTTTATTAAAAATTTCAAACCTTTATATGATAGAGGAGTGCATAATGCAACGATTCCTCATACGCACTGGATGGCCACTGGACAGATTAAAGCTGCTTTTCCTAAACTATATGTAAAAAATACAATCCTAAGAGAAGTTCGAACTGCTCAGGAAGTAGTTGATCTTGCCAAATACGGATTTGATTATGTAAACTTAGATCGTGATCTTATGAGATCACGCTCAACACTACTAGAAATAAAAAAAGCCAAAGCATATATTAAAAAAGAATTCGGCAAAGATATTGCCATCAGTCTATTAGCCAACGAAGGTTGCATTGGCGGTTGTCCGATGATGACCGAACACTTTCAGTATAATAACACTCGCTGGGGTAACGATCCACAGTACTTCAATGATCCTATAAGTCGTACTAGTTGCAAAAAATGGGATGTTGAAGATCCTAGTGTATTTTTAAAAACCGCAAATTTTACTCCCTGGCGAGAAGACTGGGACGAGTTTATCGATAATCTAGGAATCGATAGTATCAAAATGCACGGCCGCGAAGCAGTATCCAGACTCTACGAAACAATGGATATCATAAAAAGATATGCAGCTAAGGAAGAGTATTTGTTTTCTAGCTTCGATCAATTTTTAGAAGAAACAAATTTAGTTGAAAAACCTATTACAGTATGGCGAGAAAAAATTAGAGATTGTAGATTCGAATGTTGGGATTGTAATTTCTGTGACAAGCTCTACGAAAAGAAAAGTGATATTGCTCACTCTGAGTTAACTAGGCACGTAGTTGAAGCAATTTCTAGATCTGGAATTCCAACAACCAGAGTAGACATTCCTGGGCTTACTAGTTCTAGAGTTCAAACTTTATTAAACAACCTAGCCCAAGGAGTTGACACTTATATGGAAATCGGCTCTGCTCTAGGATCTACATTCTGCGCTACCATAAAAGATAATCCATTAACAGCTATTGCTATCGATAACTGGAAACAAAATATCCAACCATCGACTAATAACATAGATAAACTGCCAGAAAACAATGTTCAGGCATTTATAGAAAATGTTAAAAAATACAAAGGTAATAGCAATATTGTTATCTATGATAGAGATATGTTTAATGTTGACCTTGGTAATCATTTAAACCAAGTTAAGCTGTGGTTCTATGATGGACCTCACGATCACAATAGCGTTAAAAAAGCAGTAGAATTTTATCATCCTTGTTTTGCAGAAGAAGCAGTATTAGTCTTCGATGATGCTAATTGGAAAGGTGTAGTTGACGGCGCAAGAGAAGGAATGAATGCAAGTCAATTAAAAGTACATTTTGAAAAACTAATGCTTAACGAAGAAGAAGATCCGTCGGGGTGGTGGAACGGGCTGTATATTGTTGTTATTTCAAAGAGGATTTCATGATACATAAGGTTAGAAAAATAATTGTATTTGGGGGCGGGACCAGCGGATGGCTAACTGCGGCCTACCTAACAAGAAATTTAAAAATTCCTGCAGAAGTTATTTTAATAGAAGATTCCAGTCTAGGCCCAATTGGAGTAGGAGAAGGAACGCAGCCTTTTACCGCACAATTTCTTTACGATTGCGGTATTAGCCCTGAGATGTGGATGAAAGACAGCGAAGCCAGTTTTAAACTAGGTGTTGAATTAATTGGTTGGAATCAAAAGCCTTACTTTGTAGACAACGACAGTTCAGATAATTGCGTAGTCGCTGAAAATCTTTACACACCTGAATACTTTGCCAACAAGCCCTACGAAGAATTTAGTGAATGGCATCCAGCATATAATCTAGCCAAGGCAAACAAGTCTTTGAAAATCAAAGATCATTTAGATTTAAACTTTCAAATGGGCCCACAAGGCTACGGTGCCGTACATTTCAATGCCTATAAGATTATAGAAACTATCAAAAAAATTATTCTTGACAAAATTACCTATGTTGACACCAAAATTGAACACATTGGTAAAGACATTCACGGCATTACTAAGTTAGTTGACGGTAACGGCGTAGAGTATAAAGCAGATCTTTACCTGGACTGCACTGGTTTTCAGAGTCTGCTGATAGGAAAAACTCTAGAGACTCCTTTCCAAAGTTATGAAGAATGGTTGCCAAACGATCGAGCTGTAGTAATTCCTACGCAGTATAAAAATCCGCAAGAAGAATGTTTCCCCTATACCAAAGCTACTGCAATGAATTCGGGCTGGATGTTTACTATTCCTATTTTTACAAGGATAGGAAATGGTTATGTTTACAGCAGTAAATTCATCAGCGACGAAGATGCCGAAAAAGAATTGAGAGAAAAGATAGGAGAGTTTGAAGCACCTGCTAGATTTTTGAAAATGCGCTGTGGCTATCAAAAAGCGATTGCTGTAAAAAATGCCTGTGCAGTCGGCCTCAGTGCAGGATTTGTTGAGCCTTTAGAAGCCACGGGCATTACATTTACTACAAGTATAGTAAAATCTGTAGCTGATCTTCTCAACATCTACAATAACGTTTGGAATGAGGAGGTTAAAGGACATTTAAATAGAGGTTTCTATGAGATGTCTATAGAGATATTGACCTTTGTTTGGACACATTATCATTTTAGTACCAAAGACGACACGCCATACTGGCAACATATTAGGTCAATCAAGATAACAGATCTTCCAAAAGAAAGTCAGTTTGTGCTAAGTCATTACTATCCAAACCCTCCAAAGTTTTTATTCTTTAGTCCTGCATCGATGTTTAATTGTGTGCAATGGTTTAGTATGATGCACGCCGGTGGGGCGTATAAAGATGTAGCCTATGACATTGATCCTAAGGTCGATCAATATTACAAATACTTTTTAGACACACTGTCTTATAAAACAGAACAGGCTAAAACAGTATTTCCTAACCACTACGATTATTTAAAAGAATGGTATAGCTAAATGCCTGCAACTATTTTTTCTGCAGATTTCTTTCATCGACCTAATATTGGTTTAGATAAAATACATCAATTACAAGCAGAAATTTTAACGGCAAAGAAAACTGAATCTAGTACAGAATATACCAATGAAGGATGCTGGCGATCATCTCGCAGATATAATATACCTTGGTTAATTGACGAAGTCATTTCGTTAACTAACCAAGCTGTAGCATTTTATCAAGATAAAGATTCTATATTTCGAGGAGCCTATAAAAATCAACCTTTTAAAATCAATTATTGGACAAACGTAAATAGCCCTGGTGCTAGAAATGTGTTACACTCACATGAAGATTCTTGTTTTTCTTGTGTGTATTATATACAAGCAACCGGTACTGGAGATTTAAGACTTTTAAATCCTGCCAATTTGTTAGGGAGAGCAAATAGAACAAGTCCGTTCACTAGAGACTTTTATTTTAGTCCTAAAGAAGGAGATTTAATTTTATGGCCGGCCTGGGTACCGCACGAAGTAGAACCAAATTTGTCAAATAACAATAGAATAAACATAACTTTTGATATAACTTTATGAAAACAATCGAATTCTTTTCTAGTATGCCGGGCGTTGCTGATGCATTTCCAATAGCTCCTGCTAAAAACTTTAGACCTAAGTGGATGCAAGTTGCCAAAGATGATTATATCAAAACTATAAATTCTAGACAAGATAAATTTAATCACATCTATCAATGCCCGGGAATATTTGAACTTTATAGACACGGTTTTATTGTTCCTATGTGGTATGATGCATTGATAGTCACTGATAAGAATAAACGAGGGTTTGGATTTATTACACCAAGTAATGATTTACAACAAGATGGAAGAATTTTTATTGATAAACACGATGACAAACTAACAGAGATGATTCCGCCGCGGCCACATAGTTTGCCTTTTATTGTAAAAATTAATACACCTTGGAATATTATTGCTCCTAAGGGCGTTAAATTTTTAATGATGCCAATCACTTATCCAGATAGTCATGAATTTGAAAATGCCATAGGAATTTTAGATCCTGGTGTTAATTGTGAAATTAATTTTCAGTTATGGTGGAATGTCAAAGACGGGGAGACTTTGCTAAAAGCAGGAACCCCGATGGTACATTTAATACCGTTAAGCGCAGAACAATACGATGTTGTCTGCAGAGATATGACAGAGCACGATAAAAATTGGATCGCTAAAAGAAGATACTTACAACACTTTTCTTTTAGACCAAGAAGAAATCTTATTAAAGAATTTTATTATAAACATTTTGGATGATACTATATGCCATTACAAGAACTTAGATCAAATGATTACTTTACATTTACACAAAAATTAAGAGACACCGGTGACGATCCTTATCTAAAACACAAAGCAATTAAAGACCGTCAAAAAGCCAGAGAGTTGTTAAATGGTTTATTAAAAGATCGAGAAGTTATTATCTTTTATATAGAAGATAACACTGAAAAAACTATCATTGGAACACTTAAAAAATTATTAGAAAAAGAGTATTGGCCTACTTTGCTACCTGTGCCTAAATCTCTAGTATCAATAAACGATAAACTAGTGCCTCAGGAGCACCACATTTCTCTTTGGGAGTTTCCAGCAAAAGAACCAAGACTTATTCATATAGATACTATAACTAAATTTATAGTCAGGTCAGACGGCTTGGATTCCGAATGGTTTCAAAGGGTAAAGAATGAAAACAGATAATTTTATCGAAGTCTACGATAATGTGTTAAGCACAGAAGAGTGTAAAACTATTATCGAGTATTTTGAAAATATGAAAAAACACGATCTTGTGTTTGATCGCCGCGAAGCTGAAAAAACTCCAAGACACGAAAAAGACGACGAAACCTGTTTTATGTTTGATCCGGATTGTTTTCTTTTAGATCGTACACATCCTATTCTACAAACTGCATTAAAAAAGTTTTGGGACTGCTATAAAGACTATTCAGAAAAGTATAGTATCATACAGAAATCAGCACCTCATGGAATTATTAGTATGCGATTGCAGAAAACAAAACCAGGAGGCGGATATCACATCTGGCACTACGAAACACAAAATGGTAGATTGTGGACTGGTAGATTTGTCACATATATGATCTATCTTAACACCATTCCAATCGGCGGCGAAACTGAATTTTTATATCAAAATACTAGAGTTAATCCTGTAGAGGGAAGAATAGTCATTTGGCCTGCCGGGTTTACACATACTCATCGAGGCAATCAACCTATAGGCAAAGAAAAATATGCAATTACAGGATGGGTGGAATTTTTTGAATAATCAAAAAATCTGTTTCCATTCTCTTTTAAATGTTTTTTTAAAATATTCGAATGATTCTTCATCGAATATTATCATAGTATTTCTACTAGGGTGCAATTTAAAGTGAGCTTTAAAACGATTTTCGTCAGCCCATCTTTGAACATATATGTACCCTTCACCGGCTCGTAGTGATTTACGAGCCATAAATGGCATTGTTTCAACTTTAATCATAATATGGACCTTTTTTCAATTCCTTGTTGGCAATATTTATTTTCAAATTACGACAAACAATCTATTATGTCGGCAATAGAAAATTTCCACGCTCTACACGGCACAGAACAAATTAGCAATCACCAGGGTTTTCAGAGTCAAAAAAATCTTCATTCAGTTGAAGAGTTATCAACTATTTTTAAATTTGTTTGTGACTCTGCAAGACAAGCTGCTGAAGAACTAAATCTAGAATTTAAAGAAATAGGAATTGTCGAATCTTGGTCCAATATTAACCAAGGTATTAATTCTTATAATCATCAACATTGTCATCAAGGAGTACTATCTGGTGTATTTTACTTAGATGCCCCCGAAGGCAGTGGAAACTTAGTTATTGTTAATCCTGGTATGAATACCCTTTGGCAAGGATATCCTATGGTAAAAGCAAGAAATAAGTACACTTCGGAAGCCATCACTGTAAAACCCAAAGATGGACTGCTAATACTTTGGCCTAGCTTTGTTCCTCACAGCGTTGAAACTAATAGTCGAGATATAAAAAGAGTCAGTATATCTTTTAATATTGTACTATCTTAAGAAAATTCTTTTAATCTTTTGTCTAAGTATCTTCGTAATTCCATTAGTTTAGCCCTTGAATCAGGCACAGTAGTTGGAATAGTCTTTTTGTCAAACATATCTCTATGTTGACTATCAATGTGTCGAACTTCTTTTAGCAGTTCTGTTAGTTTAGAACTTAAATCTTTTTTAACATTTTCATCTTTAATCGATGAAATTTTTTCACTAAACATACGAAATTCTTTTTTGAATACTTCGCTATTTTCTATAGTGTTCAGCATTTTCTAACTCCATAATAGTATCTATTTTTGTTCGTATTAATTGATTATTTAAGGTTGTTTTTAACCCGCCGTGTAGTTGTTTAGGCAAATAATCTAATTTACACCAGGCAATAGTTTGTTCGGCAATTGTTAAAAACTCAGTATCTACTAAACAAACATATGTACCGTATTCAAACCCTCGGTCTTCACTGAGGTAAAGCTCAATTGGTAATATCCTACCAGTATGATAACTGTCTAGCAGAACTTTAGCATCTTCTAAAAGAGATGCAGATCTAACAAAGGTAGGTACAGTCCAACGCTCATCCTGTAAGATAAGCAGAATTCTACCTGTGGTTTTTGCTAGAAATAATAGACCGGCACGTTGTTGCATCCAGTACTTATTAAGGATTTAGTGTTAGTCTCCAGGATCCTGGTAGATATTCGCCTTCAAAAGATTTTAACCACTGAACACCGTCCCATTTATATTGTATACCAGTACGGAGGTTAGTAATATAAATGTTAGTATCAAAATCGTCTGGATCAAAAACCATTGTCCAACGACTACCGTTCCATTCAATAATAGAATTTGCTTTGATGTGCGTATCAGAACCATCAGAATTTTTCCAAGCATCCGGACCAGAACTGCGTTCGGGCTTGCCTGCTAGATAAACATTTGTTTCTACAGTTAGTGTATCAGGGTCGTCGCCTTCGGTATACCAATCTGGATAGGTATATTTTTCAATGACATACTTGATTACTGTGGCATTGCCTTCTCCATCTTCCAATGGAGGAAATTCATTTAAACGAATTTTATACTTTCCTGATTCTGTTCGATAACTAGTGGCGCCGAATGTTTGAAATTTTCCGCCATCTTCGACTTCTGTAAATCCTACTTCACTGCCGTTAACATAGACTTTAGTCTGATATATGTTGCTGTATGATCTAGGAAGGTTAGTAGCACTGGCTACTTCACGTTGATTCGGTCTTACTATTCTATAGTAATCAAGATCTGTGTCGATGATGTTAGTTGATATGCTTGCTGCCTTTATCGGAGCAAGGAAAGTATTGACATCATCCAACATTAGATATCTAAGACCTGTAGGAAAGTTTGCTCTAGAACCAAATGTTGCCAATGGATTAAAATTGTAAGGATTTACAATAGCATCGATTGTGCCTTTGCTAGTAGATCTTACGCTAGTATATGTTGTTCCGTCGATTAATGTAGTTGAAGATATTTCTGTATTACCTGGAACTGTGTCCATATCCAAACTAGCAACTAGGATTGTAGGATCAATAGGATTAACAGTTATAGTTCCAACAATACTTCCACCGTTGGCTGTTGTAAATGTAATACGACTAACTCCGGGTTTATAACCACCGTACTGATCTAAAACTAATTGCCAATCTAATTTCTTGCCAATTTTTTCTGGTGGCAAATCTAGACCCGCATCAATAACAGCCTGACCAACATCAACAATCGTAATGTAATAATCTCCATCAACACCGTTATCACCTTTGAGCATAACAATGCCGTAGCGTTTGTATTCGACTGTTTCTTTAACATCGCCTTCGTTGTAGATTAGATTGTTAATGTTTACAGCATCGCCGGTATTATTAAACATATTATTAACCACAGCACGAACGACACCTAGTTTCTTAACTTTAGCTGGCGGTGTGATATAGATAGGCATTTCAAATTCTAAACTGGCGATATCAATATCTTCAGCTGCGCCCTGAGGAATCGATCTAGAACTAAAAGTTGTGCTGTTAAGATAGATTACACTAAGACTGGTCCAGTCAATATAGTTGTCTGTAGTCTGTACTTCTAAGCTAGGATTGAATAAGATTAATATCTGTTCAAGTAGTTGAAGTTTTTGATCCGTGTTACTAGTCCATATGTCTGCTTTGACTCGTAATTTAAATGGAGTTGGCATCAATCTTTCAACAGTGTAGCCCGCACCTTGCTCGTTACCATAGACACGTTGTCCGGCAACATCTTCGTAGGTACGTTCACGTATCTGCATTTTACTAACAAATGTACTGTCTGCTAGTCTGCTTGTATCTAATTCTAATCCTGTGATGTAGCAGGCAATTCTAGGCACAGTGGGCATTTTGTTTTCACTGTTGTCTTTAATAATGCTGGCAACTTGTTTGGTAAGATCTCCGTACATTACCGGCACAAGTCTTTCCTCGCCATCGCCTGCTTTGTACTTGAACCCTATAAACACACGCATAAACTGTGTTACATAGCGTCTTATCTGTCCATCGTAAAAGAAATCCATTATTCGTCTGCCTCTGGTCTAAGAGCTTTTGACAA
>JACCDW011764635.1_pt1 | contig 15647 bp, 10 predicted proteins | sample 7449781 | NCBI WGS metagenome assembly JACCDW01 (sample SAMN15323449, study PRJNA562643) | freshwater metagenome | isolation source: river surface water | place: USA:Blue River Watershed | collected 2017-08-18
ATGTATTAACAGATCTTTTGTTAGATAGAGAGCGTTTAATGCCTACAGCTTTAAATAATGAGATAGCTGTCCCTCATACAAGAGAGTTTTTAATTAAGAAACCATTTGATGTAGTTGTGGTTGTTTATCTAGAGAAGCCAATAGATTGGGGAGCTTTGGATGAAAAACCTGTACATACTTTATTTTTCTTGTTTGCTTGTGATGATAAAAGACACCTGCATCTACTTGCTAAAATAGCTCATTTGATTAGTGAAGAAGGGGTTTTAACTTACTTACAGCAAAGACCTGAAAAAGGGGCGCTTTTGGAGTATGTTAAAGAATGGGAAGCGGGTATCAAGCAAGCTAGATAATCTAGCTTGCTCGGCAGTGAGAGAAAAAACTAAGGTGATGAGGCTTTAGGTTTGGACTTTTTAGGTTTTTCTCCAGCGGATACCGTGAGGAGTTTATTGTCATCTTCTTCTACTATTTTTTCTTCAGGGATAGGTGTGTTTTTAAGGGTGATCTTATCATCTTCTACAACACCTGTTAAAGAGTAATTTCCTTCTGGGTCTTTAAGAACTAGTTCTGCAAGAGGGTCTTCTATATACTGCTCTATGCAGCGACGTAGAGGTCTTGCCCCCATTTCTGGTTGGTAACCTTTGTTCACAAGGAATTCTTTAGCTGTTTTATCAAGCTCTAAAATAATATGTTTTTGAACAAGTCGTTTTTGAAGCTTAGCTATTTCTATATCGATGACATTAACAAGTAAATTCTTGTCAAGAGCACGGAAAATGACAACGTTGTCTAATCGATTAATAAATTCTGGTTTAAAGTGTTTTTTCACAGCTCTGTCGATTTTATCTTGCATCGTCTTGTAATCTGGGATCCCTTCTTCTACACCAAAACCTACTTCCGTTGTTCTGCGGATTAAGTCAGATCCTAGATTTGAAGTCATGATGATAATTGTATTTCTAAAGTTGATCTTTCTACCGAAAGAATCAGTTAGGCGACCTTCCTCTAAAATCTGTAGTAAGATATTCATCACATCAGGATGGGCTTTTTCTATTTCATCAAATAAGACGACAGAATAAGGACGTTGGCGTACTTTTTCTGTAAGCTGTCCACCCTCTTCATGTCCCACGTACCCAGGAGGAGATCCTGTCATTCTACTAACAGCAAATTTCTCCATGTATTCAGACATATCTACTTGAATAAGGGCGTCTTCTCCACCAAATAGATGTTTTGCTAGCTGCCTTGCTACCAAAGTTTTTCCGACACCTGTAGGCCCTAAAAATAAAAAGGCTCCAATTGGACGGTTAGGATCTTTAATATCCGCGCGAGATCTACGAATAGCTTTACATACAGTATTGAGTGCCTCATCTTGTCCGATAACTTCTTGTTTAAGCGTCTCAGTCATTTTAAGGATTTTCGTAGTTTCACCCTCTGTTAGGCGGCTTACAGGAATACCTGTTTGCTTAGCAACAATCAAGGCTATATCATCTTCATCTACAATAACTTTATGTTCTTCTTTATTTTTTTCCCAATCAAGACGAATTTGTTGAAGAACCTCTCTTGCTGTTTTTTCTTTATCGCGTAGTTTTGCAGCTTTTTCATATTCTTGTTTGCTAATAGCAGCCTCTTTAGCGTTTTTTAGTTCTTCGATTTCAGCTTCATGTTGAGTGATTTCTGCTGGTTGATGTAATACAGAAATACGAGCTTTAGCTCCAGCTTCATCGATGAGATCGATCGCCTTATCCGGTAAAAACCTTCCTGTAATGTAACGATCTGAAAGAAATACAGCTGCATTGATAGCTTGATTTGTGTAAGAACATTTATGGTGTTCTTCATATTTAGATTTAAGGCCGAATAAAATTTCACAAGATTCATTAAGTGCAGGGGGTGTAACGACAATTTTTTGAAAACGTCTTTCCAAAGCTGCATCTTTTTCAATATGTTTACGGTATTCATCAATTGTGGTGGCTCCAATAATCTGAATCTCGCCACGAGATAAAGAAGGTTTTAAAATATTGGAAGCATCAATAGCGCCTTCTGCAGCGCCAGCTCCCACAATTGTATGTAACTCATCAATAAAGAGTAAAATATTACCGTTTTTCTTGATCTCATCCATGACAGCTTTAATACGCTCTTCAAACTGTCCTCGGTATTTAGTACCTGCAATCATAAGAGTTAAATCTAAGGCGATGAGACGTTTATTGATTAAATGATCCGGAACTTCTCCGTTAACAATTGCATGAGCTAATCCTTCAACAATTGCAGTTTTACCAACACCTGCTTCTCCAATAAGAACAGGATTGTTTTTACGTCTTCTGCATAAAATAAGAGTAAGTCTTTCTACTTCAGCTTTCCTGCCAATGACAGGGTCTAATTTCCCTTCTCTGCATAGCTCAGTTAAATCATGGCCATAAGCTTTAAGTGCCGGCATTTTTTCTGGAGAAGAATTAATGGCTCCACTGCTTATTTTGTCAGGGCTTGTTCTAGGGGATGTGGGTCCAGATTGTGAGGTCATCCCCATAGGTGGAAGTTGTAAATTGAATGTCTCTAATTCCTTAAGAACTTCTTTGCGAACTTCTTTGAGATTGACATTCAGATTTTCAAGAATTTGCGCTGCAATACCATCTGTTTGTCTTAAAAGGGCAAGAAGTAAGTGTTCTGTACCTACATAGTTATGATTTAAACTTGCAGCTTCTTCATTAGCAAATTCGAAGGCTTTTTTTACTTTACCTGTTAATGCAGGATCACCATATACTTGAATTTCAGGACCGAAACCTACAAGGCGTTCAACTTCACTTAAGACAGTTTCGTAATCAATATTAAGATTTCTTAAGACATTGACGGCGATACCCTGTCCGAGTTTAAGAAGACCTAAAAGAACGTGCTCTGTTCCCAAATAATTATGGTTCAAACGCTGCGCTTCTTTTTTCGCAAGCTTGATGACTTGTTTTGCTCGATTAGTGAATTTATCAAACATGTTAGATCCTGCTTATATTAAATTTTTAGCGATCAATAAGGAGATTTAATGCGGTAATCCCTAGCTAATAAGGCACTTAAAATATACCACAGCTCATGCTATCCCTGCTACAAATTTCATTCTATGGTCAGATGTTGATTTTTGTAAATTATCCTTTGATAAACTCTAATAATTTTATCATAAACAATTCTTAATAAAAGCGTAGCGATTGTTAGATAGATGCTTCAGAAATGGTAGGGTCGTTTTGGGAAGTCAAAGATAGACTATGTAAACAAATTTCTAAATCACTGTTGTAGCTAGTATGGTTTTTTTGAATATAAGTAAGAGTGTTGCGTAAAAAATAAGTAGCGTCGGGTCCTTCCATTTTTTGTGTGGTAACATCTATTAGATTTTTTTCTTTAACGTCCAAAAGTTCTAAAATGGTAGAGGTAGCTTGGCGTATAGCTTCTCTTTTTGCGGGATCTTTATACTGTATAAGGAGATATTTACCAAAGTTATCAAATCGATATTTAAGCTCCCCCATGACGTTTTGATCTATGTTTTGATTGATACTAGATTTATGCGGAAGAGATCCTGTAAGAATCATAGATGCAATGCCAGAGATGACTACTGTAAGAATCGTGGATGCTAATACATTTTTTGAATCTGAAGGAATGACTTTTGCTGCAATAAGAGTGAGAATTGTTGGTACAACAATAATAAAAGCGTAACCCCAAATCCCAAGGCCTAGTTCTGCATGGCTTAAAGCTTTTCTTGCTGCTAAGAAAATACGAGCTTGATCTTTTGTATACAGCAGTGTTTCAGGTTTTTGTAGAGACTCTAGTAAAAGAGGTCTTGTATCTTCTGTTGAAGATTCGTTAGGTAGATATTGAGGTGGTGAGTGAATAGTAATTGCTGTTAAGGCTGAATGAGACATTTAATTATAAAATCCCGCAAGATATTTCCATCTAGGATATGGGTTTTTTGATTTAAATTAAAATGCGAACTTATACAGTTTGTGGTGATTTTCTTTAAAAAAACTGATAGGCATCTCTTTTTCCATGAATTATTTCACTTGAGTTTTTTTAACTGCATATTGCGCATAGTGGAAGTCGCTCGACTTATGGCGAGGTTTTTGGTATCTTCTTTCTAATGTTTAAGGATAAGGGAACCTTTTCATGTGGAAATTGATAGACTCTGGTAGAAAATCTGCTTCAGAAAATATGAAGCTTGATGAAAAGCTTTTAGAAGAACTAGATCCTGGCGGGGAGGGTATTTTACATCTATATAGCTGGGAAAAATCTTCTGCAACTTATGGATATTTTACGAAGGTGGATAAGTTTTTAAGTTTAGAGGGTGCTGATAAATATGGACTTAGCTTAGCTAAAAGGCCAACTGGAGGAGGGATCATTTTTCATGTGGCTGATTTGGCATTTTCTGTTTTAGTCCCTTCTGAGCACGAGGGTTTTTTTTCTGATACTTTAGATAACTATCATTATGTGAATAGTAAGGTGTTAAAAGCTGTCAAGGCTTGCATGCAAGCTACAGGGCTTGAGTTGCTACCTAGTCATTTGACACCTAAGGATGAAGCTTGTGGATATTTTTGTATGGCAAAACCTACTATTTATGATGTGATGCTTGGAGACAAGAAGGTTGCGGGGGCAGCGCAAAGAAAAAAGAAACAGGGTTTTTTACATCAGGGAAGTATTGCTTTAGCGCTACCTAAACAAGAATTTTTACAAGAAGTATTACTCCCAGGAACTCAAGTGGCAGAGGCTATGAAAGCTTATACACATACTCTTTTGGGGGACAATTGGACCGATGGAGCGCTAGAAGAAATACGCCACTTACTCACTCAACAATTAAAAAAAATATTTTTAGAAGGTGATCAATGAATCAACAAAAAAAAACAGCGATTGTACCTACAAGGGAAGAGAACTATTCAGAGTGGTATCATCAAGTGATTAAAGCTGCAGATTTGGCGGAGCATTCTCCTGTGAGAGGATGTATGGTTATCAAGCCTTGGGGGTATGAGCTGTGGGAACATATCAAAGCTTATTTAGATAAAAGATTTAAAGAAACAGGACATCAAAATGCTTATTTCCCATTATTTATTCCTCTAAGCTTTTTAGAGAAGGAAGCTGAGCATGTACAAGGTTTTGCTAAAGAATGTGCTGTAGTGACACACCATCGATTAGAAAAAAATGAGAAAGGAAAACTAGTCCCTGCAGGTGAATTAGAAGAGCCTCTTATTGTAAGGCCGACTTCAGAAACAATCATCGGGGAGATGTTTTCTAAGTGGATACAGTCCTATAGAGATTTACCTGTTCTTATCAATCAGTGGGCCAATGTGGTTCGTTGGGAGATGCGTACAAGACTTTTTTTAAGAACAGCAGAGTTTTTGTGGCAAGAAGGGCATACAGCGCATGCAACAGCTGAGGAAGCTTTGGAAGAGACTCATCGTATGCTAGATATTTATGTAGAGGTTGTTGAAAAGCACTTAGCAATTCCAGTCATTCCAGGAGAGAAAACAGCAAGAGAAAGATTCCCAGGAGCTGTGAATACTTTTACGATAGAAGCTATGATGCAAGATGGTAAAGCTTTACAGCTTGGAACCTCTCATTTTTTAGGCCAAAATTTTGCTAAAGCCTCTAACATTACTTTTACGACCCAAGAAGGTATTCTTGATAATGTATGGACAACTTCATGGGGTGCAACAACAAGGTTAATAGGGGCTCTTATCATGACACATAGTGATGATGATGGGCTAATTTTGCCACCTCACGTAGCAAGCATCCATGTTGTGATTTTGCCGGTTGTTCATAAAGAAGAGACGAAGGCTAAGGTCTATGATTACTGCGCCACCTTAAAAAAACAGTTGACATCACTTCAGTATTTGGGAGTGCCTTTACGTGTGATGGTTGATCAAAAAGATATGCGTGTTGGAGATAAAATGTGGGGATGGGTTAAAAAAGGTGTGCCGATTCGTATTGAAGTAGGGCCTAAAGAAATTGATGAAGGGGTTATTAGTGTCTTTAAGAGAACAGATGCACCTAAGGCTTCTATAAAAATGTCCCCAGAGGAATTTACAAAAAATGTATGTGCAGAATTGGAAGAGATGCAAGATGAGCTCTTTAAAAGGGCGACAGCTAGAAGAGATGCGCGTTTTGTGAAAATTGATACAAAAGAAGAATTTTATAAGTATTTTTCTAGTGAAGAATCTAAGGGGGGCTTTGCTTTGGTACATTATAACGCAGAGCATTCAATGGAAGATAAAATCCAAGAAGATTTAAATGTGACCGTACGATGTATTCCTCTAGGACTTGGGAAAGAAGAAGGACATTGCCCTTTTACAGGCAAGATCAGCCACCAAAGAGTTGTATATGCTAAGTCTTACTAGGGAGTAGGCATTTTGTTAGCGGAAGTTGGAGTAGGGGTAATTTTCCCTTTTAAAGAGGACATCTCTTCTTTAGCTAGACCTTGAATAACAGGAAGAATTTGAGAAGCTACTCTTTGGATTTTTTTAGTGTTATCGGGAGATTGACGAGTAGAGGACAGGGCTGGATTAGCAATTTCAGCGACTTTTTCTGCAAGATCTGTAAAACTGATGGCAGGTTTTCCTGTAATCAAAGTTTTGATTGTAGTAAAGACTTTTCCTAAGAAAGAGGTTTGTTGTTTAGAACGCTCTTTTTTAGGCAAGGTGTTTATCTTGCCTTTTAAAGCCTGCGCGAGTTCTAAAGAAATTTCAGGGGAAAATGCTTCATCGCATTCTAATAAAAAAGCTTCGATAAGTTGTTTTTCTTCTTCGGTTGCAGAGATGGTTTGAGTAGAGTGATTTTTTAAAGTTTCTTCAAATGTTGGTAGCTGCGTAACTGAATGAGGAATTTTAGAAAGTGACATAAGAAAGGTCTCCTTATTTTTTAATCAAGTTTCCTTTTTAATTACCTGAAGAAAGCAAATAAAGATATTTCTTTTTTTTATAGCAAGAGCTGCACGGCTCTTGCTGTTAAGAAGATGTTTTGTTAACCTTATTAACCAGGTAACTATGAGAAAGGCGGAAAGGGTTCATGTTTAGTTTTTTGCGTAAATATCAAAAGGTTGTTTTAGGCACTGTTACAGCAATGCTTGTGATTTCTATTTCTTTTTTTGGTTCTTATCAGGCTATGACACAAGGGCCTTCTAGAGAGGTGGATGAAGTCATTGGTACGGCGTTGAATGGTTCGAGTGTTTCAAAATTAGATACGGATAGAATGGTTAGGTTTCTTTCTAGGGATAAGCTTGATCGAGAACTTGACTATGCGCATCAGATGCCTAATTTATTCAATGATGGAGTTATTTCTAAAGATTTTTTAGAAACAGGCCTTGCTCAAATGCTTGTAGAAACTTACTTTGACACTTTACAAGAAGATTTATCGACAAGACTTGAAAAAGAAAAAAGATTTAAGCCTTATATACATCCAAGAGCTCCATATCTTTCTGCTGAAAATTTATGGACACAGTTTGTTCCGTCTATGAAGAAAAATTTATTTCATATTAGATCTCATCAGGGACCTGTGACACTGGATGATTTTAAAGTGATGACAGAACTTTATTTAGATAATTCAAAGTTGCCATCTTCTTTATTAAGAAGGGTGCTCAGCTATCAAGAAGGTCAATATCAGGGGATCCCAAAAGATCCGTATTTAGACCAAGGAGATTTATCGCTGTTTTATTTTCATACGGTAGAAGATTGGTTTGGATCAGATTTTGTAGAGCTTGTAGCTCAATTTATTCATAATGCTGCTATCTACGCTAAGCAAAAAGGGTATATAGTTAATCCTGCAGAAGCTAGATCAGATCTTTTAAGACAAGGATATGAAGCTTTGGTGGCTCAAGGGAAAGAAGAGGTTACACCCAATGTATTGGATCAATATTGGAAGCAAACACTTGCTATGTTGAGGCTTACAGAAAAACAAGTGGTTGGTTTATGGCAAGAGGTGCTTTTATTCAGAAAGCTATTTAATGATTATGGGCAAAGTGTTTTTTTGGATACGTTAGCTTATAAACAGTATAATAGTTATGCAGCAGAAGCCGCAGAAGTTAAACTTTACGCTTTACCTAAAGAGCTTCATCTAGCCGATTTTCGTTCTCTTTTGAAATACCAAGTGTATTTAGAAGCGTTAGCAAAAGATCAAAAAGAAGCAGTTAGCTTGGATCTTCCCAAGTCTTTTAAGACAGCAGAAGAGGTTTTAACAACAGCGCCTCAATTACTTGAAAAATCTTATCAAGTAGAGATGACTAGTTTAACAAAAAGAGAGATAGCTTCGGCTGTGACTTTAAAACAGATGTGGCAATGGCAGCTGAGTGATGCCGGCTGGAATATTTTAAGAGATAACTTTAAACATCTTCCTGTAGCTAAAACGGAAGAAGAAAGGTTTGAAGCTTTAGAAAAGCTTAAAGATGAGTTAAGCGAAGAGATCAATATTTTTTCAAGGAATCAGATTGTTTTAGCTGAGCCTAGTAGAATTGTAAACGCTCTTAAGGAAATTCCTTTAGAAAAAAAACAACTGTTGATGACTTTAAAAGGAGAGCATAGAGATCTTGAAGGGATCGATTATAGTGAGACTCTTGTAGAGCTTTTAGATCAGGCTGCTTTATCAAAAACTGCAGAGGGGCCTTTAGATGCTTACACACAAGATGGTCAGCATTATTATCGTATTTGTGTATTAGAAGCTGCAGGAGAAGCTAAGCTTTTAACATTTCAAGAGGCTTCATCTAAGGGCATTTTAGATAAAATGTTAGATAACAAATTGAAGGCTTATCATGAAAAAGCTAAAGCTCATAATCCAAGTCAATTTCAAAATGATGATGGATCTTTTAAAGATTTTGCAGCTGTAAAAAATCAAATAGGTAGCTACGTTTATAAGGATTTATTAACTGCCATAGAAAAAGATGCAGCGCAAGGTGATAAAAAACTTAAAATTGATTCCCATAAAGAGTCCTTAGAGTTCTATGCAACACATCGCTTTTATCATTTTGTACGTAAAGCTCAAGAAGATATTTTGAAACATGGAGATGGATCGGTTTATTTAAGTCATGAAACTCCTTATCATATGGAAGCTAAAGAAGAAGTCGTTAAACGAAAAGATAAGATGCCGGGGATAGGGGAGGAGTTATTTTCTATGGAAGAAAAAACCTTTTCTCCACTTTATGTAGGTGGTAATGGAGCGATGTCTTTTTATCAAGTGATTAAAAAGACATTTGTAGATGAAGGGCAACTAGCTCAAGAAGTGCAAAAAGGTCAACAGATGATGGCCAAAGATGCCCGCCTATATTTAATGTCTGAAATTCTTGAATTCATTCAGTCAACAGATAGTATTCATTTAGAGAAAATGACCTCTAAAGTTTCTGGTCAAGATGTAGAAAAAGTATTATGAGAGAAGCTTTAGAAGAGATACCATCTCTTGCAGCAGCAAATTTTTTACAAATAGTTGCAGAGGTGCATCGAAGCGATGCACCTATTTCTTATAAAAAGCCATATTTATTGCCTGATACTTCTCTCCTTTTAGAGGAAGAGAAGTTTGCAGATCTTGCTATGTCTTATAGTCAAAGTGGGCTCCATATTCGCTTAAAGGTTAATCAGGCTTTTCAAGACGTGGCTTTCCCTGATGTACACAAAGGGGATAGTTTAGAACTTTTTTTTGATACAAGGGATAGAAAGTCGGCTGGGACGATTCATAAATTTTGCCATCACTTTGTTTTTTTACCTAAAGAAATAGGGGGAATACAAGCTTGTGAGATGACTAAATTTCGTTTAGAAGATGCGCATCCTTTATGCGATTTTAAACTTTTACAAATCGAAGCTAGCTTTAAAAGTAAGGAGTATGAATTACAAATCTTTATTGATAAGGAGGCTTTGTATGGGTTTGATCCAGAGCAGTTTAATAGGCTTGGATTTACCTATCGAGTGAATAGAAAAGGAGCTCCTTCCCAACATTTTAATTTAGGATCTCAAGAGTATTTAATAGAGAAATATCCAAGTGTTTGGGCTTCTCTGAAACTAAAAACATAACATCATTATTTTTGGACTTAATCATGAAATATACAGAATCCCATGAGTGGATTGACATAGAAGGATCGATTGGCAGAGTAGGTATTACTAAGTATGCACAAAAAGAATTAGGTGACATTGTTCATGTAGAACTGCCACGCATAGGGAGTATGATCGAAGTAGGAGATGAAGTGGTTGTATTAGAATCTACTAAGGCTGCAGCAGATATTTATAGCCCTGTTTCTGGAAAAATTATTGCTGTTAATGATAGAGTTAAAGAGGATTTGTCGATTCTTAATCAAGATCCAGAGGGTGAAGGTTGGCTTTTCCAAATTAAATTATCGGATCGTACAGAGCTTGAAGTTCTTTATGATGAAAAACAATATCTCCAATTAGTCGGATCTTAATTTCTATTAACCGCTAGTTGGAACTATAGCTAGCGGTTTTTCATAAATTTTTAGAAAAACATTTAATTTATTTCTTTTTTTAATTAATTGTAACATTACAAGTAGATGTAATTAAAAAAAGAGAATTTGAAATGAATCGATGGATTGCTTTCAGTTGTATTTTAGTAGCCTTGAATTTAAATAGTTGTACAAGAGTGCATTATGAAGGTCAGCCTTTAAGATCTTTGAGCATGAAACATAAAATTGAGCAAAAGGTTATTGTTTTATATAAACCCCTAACTCATCAAGAATCACGTAAATATTTAGATAGAGATTGGATTTCTAAGGGATATCAGCCTGTTCAGATTGCGATTGAAAATATTTCATCAGATCCTATGCAGTTTACAAAAGAGGGTCTTTCTTTACCTGTTGTGAGTGAAGAAATGATTAAAACATTGGCGCATCGGAATAATAAGCTTAAAGCAACAACTATAGGAGCCCCTAGTGCAACCATGTTGAGTTTGGGTTTGATAGGCTTATTAGCAGCTCCGGCAGCGTTTGGTCTTATTCTTTTGGTTCCTATTGGCCTTGGGAGTGCAGGGATGCATACAGCGTCTTCGCTTTTGAAGGCAGATACGAAGTTGGATCATGATTATGATACTAAGTTTTTACATGATGGGGTGATTCCTCCTCGGAGCATTTTAGAGGGAATAGTCTTTATCCCCAAAAAGGAATATCACGATAAGTTTATGTTAAAAGTTGTCGATACTAAAAACAATAAGTTGATCGTTGTTGAAGCTAGAAAATGCAAGACTAGATAAGAGGTTATTTTTTTTGACTACTACTGCTTTTAAAATTAAAAGTTTATTTTTGTCGCACGCGGACGCTCGCCTTTTTAAATACAATTTTATTTACAACAAACTTTACGATTAAAATTTATTTTATTTTGTATTTATATTAATAACATGTTATAATTTTAACTCTTAAATGTAGAGGTTTAAAATAACATGGAATTAAAAATCTCTGGTTGTAGCATTGGGTTATGCCCAACAAAATATTTTAACGAAATCTCCTCTTATGTTGATTTAACTAAAAGAGTGGCTTTAGCAGCCGTTCCATTTTTTCAGTTGCATGCACCTTTAAAGCTTCCTCTTTCCATAGTGATGGATACACGGCGCGTTTGGAATTCAGATTATAAAGATGTGGCTGGAACAGCGGTAGCCGTTATAGCTTTAGCCGGTACTATTTTTCAACATCGAGTAGGATTAATTGTAATGACTATTCAAAATATTGTTATCGAAACGGGTAATGTTCAGAAAAGGGAAAATCTAGAAGAAATTTCGAAAAGTCTTTTTAAAATTTTTAGTAACACCACCTCTTTAGCACTTATCGCTTTTGGTGGATTAGAACTTGCTATCATCTTGCTCGTTATGCAACCTGTGATTAGTCTTATTCAATCTAGAGATGAATTTAAGAAAGGTTGTTGGATTGAAGGGATTTCTCATTGTGTTATGTCAGGAGTGCGTTGTCGTCTATCTAGTGCGCAATATCAGTTACTTACAAAAAATTAAGAAAAACAGAGATTTTCTACTCATAATTTGTCTATAGGTGCTCTAGCGATAAAATCCATTTAAATTTATCGACTAATAGAAGAATTTAATCAGCTTATCTCTTATCATCTAGACAAATGATCTATTATAGTTTTACAAAATGACATCTAAAAAAAAAGTCTTTTTAGCAGTTTGTATTGTTCTTGTATTTTTTAGTGGGTTTGTTTTTCATAAACCAATTATTTGTTTGTGTTTAAAAACGATTGTTCTCAAAAAAATCCCTTTTTTTCATGATGTAAGTATTTCTTATCAGAGTTTTGGTTCTACAAAACAAGGGATTTATTTGGAGGGGCTTTCTCTTGTAGATGATCATGATAAAGAACAGTCTTTGCAAGTGCAGAGGATAGAATATGCGTGGTCTGAGGGTTGTTATAAAATTATAAGGCCTAGTATTTCTTGTAAAACAGAAGAATTTCAGTTTTTAGAAAAAAGCTCTTTTTATGAACTGCTTTCTTCTCCATGGCTTTCTAAGAAATTGACGCTTGAGCAAGGTGAAATTGAACTGATAGGGAAAGATCAGTTGGCTCGTGTTTTTTTTACTTTTACTCCAGGTAAAGAATCATGTCGTTTAGGGACTATAGAGGTTGGGCTTGATCAAGAGAGTAATATTCAGCTGTGTCTTTATAAAAATTACAAAGAGATATTTGTAGATGTAGATCTAGATAGACTTCCGTTGCAACAGGTTCAAAAGGTTGTTTCATCCCTTGATTTATTTAAACAAAGTTTGGAAATAGAAGAGGGGTTTGTAAGTGGGAAGTTACAAATAGGTGTGACATCTGAAAATATTTTACATAGTTTTCATTCAGATCTTAGTTTAACTGAGTGCGCCGCAGGGACAGTAGATCGTAGTAGTCATTTTGAAGTTAAATGGGGAAATATTCAGTCGTATCTTCCTAAAGAGAGGAAGCTTCCTTTAGATACATTTTCTCTTGCAGAAATTATGCATACTTTAGTTTCTACAGTGCAGTGGAGCGATGGCTTTATGAGTAAAATCCATCCATTGACAGAATGTGTTTGGGCTGTAGTAGACGTGGAAGGGAAGCTTATACTCGATGCAAAGCAAGCTCCTCAGCTCACGGTTCATGGATTGTTTGGTCAAGATGCTAATTTGCATCCTTTTACAGTGCAGGGGCAGGGGTTAACTATGTCGGAAAGCACTTGGTGGATGGAGCTTTTTGTAGAGCTTTTGATAGATCAAGCACTACCTACTCATGTGTCGATTTATATGGCTGTTTTAGAGTCGGAGGAGATGTGTATTAAAACATCTATAGAGCAGATGGGTATTGCGCAGTTGCAGATGCTTCAAAATTGGTTGCAGCTTAGATTCCCTAAGGTAGAGGAAATTGAACTATTAAAAGGCTCTGTTAGCGCAGATATTACGCTACATTTATTTAACCAAGGTATTCAAAGTATTGCTTTGGATAAATTAAAGTGCATAGGGATGGTAGGGCGAGGGAGGAATAGCCCATGGAATTTTGAGTGTGGATTCGCTCAAGGTAAATTTAAGTGGCATTTTCCTTTTGGATGTGGTGGTAAAGCTCCTTCATGGGAGGTTTCTTTTAAAAATTTAAAAGTCCAAAAAGAAGATGATCCTGAGATGATGATGACACATGAAGGGTATCTGTCTTCTCAGAAATGGGAAGTAAGTCCATCATGGGTTACAGCATCGATGCAGGGGATTGAAGCACACTGTCAGATTAAAGGCCCTTATTCTTCACTGGAAGTCTCTACGACAGTTGTATTAGATGAAAACCATGTGTTTTCTCCATTTCAAGAAAAACTTTTGCAAACAGCAGGATCTGTAGAGCGTCTTCGCAAGATCGATGTCACTTGTAAAGTTATTCAAGAAAAAGGTGTTTTCAATATTTTAGGTGCGACTCATTTATATTATCCGAGTCGATCTGTTGATACAATTCGGTTTGGTGTAGAGACACAAATTGGAGCTAATTTTTTACCTAGTTTTTATGAGGGATGGTTTCAGTCTGATGCTTTATCGGAAAACACTTATTTAGCATTTTTACAGTATTATGGGCAAAAGTGGTATGCACTTGGATCTATGAAGGTGACAGGTGAGTGGGATACGAGAAATATTTGTTTTAGTATAGAGACAAATGAAGCTCTTTTTGAGTCAGATGATGTTAAAATTATTATGCCAAATCGTGGCAAGATGTACCATGGAGATTTTTTATTAGATATCGCAAAGAAATCATGGACAATGACTTTACCAATTACTGGAGCTCAGTGTATTGACAAAAAGCTTCAGTTGCCTTTTGAAGAGGTTGCAGCAGAGGTTACTTTGCAAGGGATGCAGCTTGCAGCAGAAAACATTTCTGCAATATGTGAAGGTGTTTCTTTTACGGGGAGACTTGATTTAGATTTTAGATCGGCTGACTTTGTTGAACTAAAAATTTATCCTGAGACATTTTATGCAGATAGTGAAGATTTTACAAGATTTTTAAAGTATTTGCCTGAGTTTAAAAACTTTAAAAACTCATGGGGTGGAAAGGTCCAAGGAGTTGGCAACAATGCTATTTTCATACGGTATAATGCAACAGAAAGTGAAAAACAGACTAAAATTGGGTTAAAGATAGAAGAGGGACATTATGCAATTAATTCGTTTTCTACTTTGCAGGATATAAATTTTTCTTTAGCGTGGGATTCTACACAAGGGTTTTTAGAAATTAAAGAACTAGAGGGACGCCTTTGTCTACATAAGGATCAAGAAGAGAGATCCTATCATATAAATGCGCAAAATCTTGTAGCTAAAAATATAGCACTTGGCGAATGGGATTTTGATGTAAGGATAGAAGCTCCTACCTTTGATATTTTACGTGTTGTGGGTTCGACAAAAAATAGTACTGAAGGACTTCGACTTTATTTAAAAGAAGATCTTACCCATTTTTTTGGATCTAAATTACAAGTGGAGGACTTTGTAATTTTGCCGGAGGGATCGATTTATGCGTTACAGATGATGTCTACCATTTCTGCGAGAGATTTATTAAGTCAAGTTCAGCTATGTGCCCTCTGTGGTCTTCTTGATATAGATACTTCTTTTATTCAAGAAATAAAGAATCTAAAAACAGAAGGGGAAGTGGCTTTAGCTTTATTTTATAATCAAGAAAAAAAGCAGCTTCAGCTTGACCTTACAAGTAGATCTCTTATGGTTAATCAGACTCCTATAAGTGATATTTGTTTAAAGCTTGTGTTAGAAAAGGGAAAAATAGAACTTGTGCATTTAAAAGCTGCCGATATGGATGCTCAAGGGTTAATCATAAAAGGTGAAACAGGATGGGAGATTCCTTTTGTAAAAATTCAATTAAAAGAATCTGTGTTAAGTGTACAAGATGGAAGGTGGAAAGAGTGCTTTTTAGAGTTTGATAAGGTGCAGATGAAGCTTTTCTTAGAAGAGGCAGCTTCTTATATGACATTAGAGCCTCTTTGGGAAAAAATAGCTTGTGGTTATGTAGATTTAGAAGGATCTATGCGGCTTGATTATACCCAAGGCTGGCAAGAGACAGGTGTGATAGCTGAGCTGCATTTAAGCTCTTCTTTTGTAGGACAAGGGAAATTAGCTATATGTTCTGAAGCTCCTTTTAAGATCTCTTATCATCGAAAAAATGGGGTTTGTATAAAGAACTTAAATTTAGAACTTGTGCAACAAGATTTAAGAGAAA
>JACCDW012092890.1_pt1 | contig 15647 bp, 19 predicted proteins | sample 7449781 | NCBI WGS metagenome assembly JACCDW01 (sample SAMN15323449, study PRJNA562643) | freshwater metagenome | isolation source: river surface water | place: USA:Blue River Watershed | collected 2017-08-18
CTTTGTTGTTATTTTTATTGATTAGAAATTATCTGTACTTGTAAACAAGCCAACACGCAAATCATTGGCCACATAAATTTCACGGCCATCTAATTCCATCCGTGCATCAGCAATACCCATCACCAATTTACGCATAATCACACGCTTCAAATCGATGTAGTAAGTCACTTTTTTGCCAGTCGGCAACACTTGGCCACTAAACTTCACCTCACCAGCGCCCAAAGCACGGCCGCGGCCTGGGCCACCTTTCCAGCCCAAGAAGAAGCCAACCAATTGCCACATTGCGTCTAGACCTAAGCAGCCAGGCATCACAGGGTCGCCCTGGAAGTGACAGCCAAAAAACCACAAATCAGGTTTCACATCGAGTTCAGCAATAATTTGACCCTGACCATATTTGCCACCTTCGTCTGTAATGGAAACAATACGATCAAACATCAACATTGGCGGCAAAGGCAGTTGGGCGTTACCCGCACCAAACATCTCACCACGGCCACAAGCTAACAACTCTTCATAGGTAAAGCTATTTTTCTTTTGCATTCTATAAACCTAATCAATTTAGAATTAGTGCTATTTTCCCTGGAAAACTGTTTAAGTGAAAGCCCTATCCGCATTTAACCGAAAATTTGTAGGGGTATACAGGTCTGTTTACACCCTGTTAATTGTCAGTTAAGATGCTCTACAGGGAATCATTTTTCTATTCACTTAACCAAACGGGATAAGCTCATGAGTGACAAGCAACTGGCCGACTGGCGCAAACACGCGCAGACACTAGAATCAGAAATTAACAAAGTTGTGGTGGGTCAGGAGTCACCTATTCGCCTTATTACCACCGCCATTTTCTCTCGCGGTCACGTTCTGCTAGAAGGTGACGTGGGTGTGGGTAAAACTACACTACTACGTGCTTTTACGCGTTGTATCGGTGGTGGCTACCAACGTATTGAAGGCACAATTGACTTAATGCCAAATGATTTGGTTTATCACACCTATTTGGGTGAGGATGGCAAACCACACGTGAGCCCAGGTCCACTTTTGCAATCTGGCGAAGACCTGTCGATTTTCTTCTTTAATGAAATTAACCGTGCCCGCCCACAAGTGCATTCTTTGCTTTTACGTGTAATGGCCGAACGCACGCTATCAGCGTTTAACAAGGAATATCACTTCCCTCACATGTTGGTGTTTGCTGACCGCAACCAAGTTGAAAAAGAAGAAACGTTTGAAATTCCATCCGCTGCACGTGACCGCTTTATGATGGAAATTCCTATTGTGGTGCCAGATGACGATGACATCATGCAGTCTTTGGTGTTCGATACCAAGTTCCATGATGTTGATACTTTGATCAACTCATTAAAAGCCGACGTATTGAAATTCGACAAACTCAACGATTTCTCTCACATCGTGCAAAATGAAATCGAAGCATCAGAAACCTTGCGCAATTACGCACTGAATCTATGGCGCGCAACTAAAAAGCCAACAGATTACGGCATTAAAGTCAGCGGTGTCGACATGAATCGCCTTGTATTATCGGGCGCCAGCCCACGCGGCATGAGCATGATGTTAAGAGCTGCACGTGTAAACGCTTGGTTAAATGAGCGCCACTCTGTCACGCCAGAAGATATTCATGCCGTATTCCACTCAACCGTGGCTCACCGCCTAGTGTTTAGTCCTGTATACGAGATGCGTCGCACAGAAATTGCACGTGACTTACTCACTGGCATTGTTAACGCCGTCGCAGCGCCTTAATTCAGCCCACATTGGCCATGCAAGCTAACATTAAAGAATTTAGCTACCACATTGGTTGGCGCTCTCGTGGCCGCCACTCTGGTCGCCATGTCAGCACACAGCGTGGCATGGGCATGGAGTTTCGTGGTCACACCACCCTCCTTTCTTACCCAGATCCTAGACGCATCGATATTCGTCAAACCATACGTGACCCGCTTGAGCAGGTTTATGTCCGTGTTTTTAATCAAAAAAGCGCCTCTCCTGTTTTTGCAATTGTGGATTTATCAGGCTCCATGGGCTTTGGAAAAAAGCAAAGCAAAATTGCCTTAGCCAGTGAAATCGCCAGCTCCATTGCTATGTCGGCTACCAATAATAGTGATTCGTTTGGCTTAATTGGTTTTGATGATGAGGTGCGTGAAGATTGGATTTGTACTTCTGCATTTAAGCCTCATCACGCATTAGAGGTGGCTGAAGAATTAAAGCATTACGATCCAGAATCCGTTGGCAGCAAAGGCTTGCAAAGCTTAAATCAACATTTACCGCGTGAGCGCTCATTAGTATTTTTGATTTCTGATTTCCATATGCCGTTAGAAGAGCTTGAGAGCGGACTTTCTTTGCTGATGCAGCACCATATTGTGCCTGTTGTCCTTTGGGATGCATCTGAATATAAGAATCTCCCTGAATTTGGCATCACCAGTGTCACCGATTGCGAATCTGGCGAAAAACGCGTTTTATTTTTGCGCAAAGATATGCGCGCGCAAATTATTGCGAGCTTTGAAGCAAGACGCGAGGCTATTCAGTCCTTATTTATGAAATACAACATGCCGCCTTTCTTTGTTGAAGGCGAATTCGATGCTGACGCATTAACCGAATATTTCTATCAATTTGTTGCCGCCTAATTATGATGATTTCTCACTACCTTTTAAATCGCTTGCTCAAGCTTAGCCTGATTTGGCTAACCGCTTTTAGCTTTTCAGCAATGGCTAACGACGCACCGTCACCGCCGATTCCGGAGAGTGCGGTTAAGTTAACGCTCGTTAATCCAGAACGTAATGCAGGTTACTTAATGGGTGATTTTCTTGACCGCACAGTGACGCTGGAGGTCAAAAAACCTTATAAGTTAGTAGAAACAACGCTACCTATTGTTGGCTACGAGCATCGATACAAAGGACAAGTATCAGGGATTGAGTTACGAAAAATTAGTCATAGCCATCAAGAGAGCCGCGATAGCATCACTTACACCATTCATTTGAGCTATCAAATTTTCACGACTGCGCCAGTGGTGAAACCCGCCATTCTTCCAACTGAAACGATCAAATTTCAAGGGCCGATTAAGAAAGATGCCAAGGGCAAAGTGATTGATGACGGCTTAGTCCAATTCAGCATCCCTGCTTTCTACTTCAGAATATCGCCGATGGCAGTATTTGGCGCAGTTAAGGTAGAACAAGACTTAAGTCCCCTCAGAAAGCCATTTTTACTGCAACCTTATCCAGAAAAACAAAAACTAGTTGCCTGCTTGATTGTGCTTGGCTTGAGCTTAATTGGCTTACTCTACATTTTAGGTTCACGCGCTTGGCTACCATTCATGGGCAAACCCTTTGCGCAAGCAGGTCGCCAGCTACGCCGACTTAACAAAAAACCTAGTGATGCTAATCTCAAACTAGCCATTAGCTGCATGCACCATGCGATTAACGAAACGGCTGCCTCTAGCGTATTTAGTGATACTACAGATGCTCTATTGAAGAAAGCACCAAGTTTTACAAGCATTCAAACTGAACTCAACCAATTTTTCGCACTATCTAATGAAGTGTTTTTCGATGGCCAACAAGCCGCAAACCCTGCGCAATCTATGCAGTGGCTTAGAACGTTTTGCAAACAATGTCGCGACTGCGAGCGCGGTCTTAAGCCAGCCAAAAACAAGGCTAAAGCATGAATTTGATTTTCTTTGCATCACCTTGGGTTCTATGGCTGCTGCCACTGGCATTTTTGCCTTTGGTTTTAGACCGAGCAAACGACCAGCCTTACACTTGGGTGGCGATGCTCCCCAAAGATAGACTGTCCGATTTATTAGGATGGCTGCTCAAGGGATTGGCAGTAATTGCACTTATTTTTACGATACTAGGCCTAGCCAGCCCACACAGCCACCAACAGCATATACAGCGCGTAGGTGTAGGTGCTCAAATTGCCTTGGTACTGGACCGCAGCGCCAGTATGGATGACCCTTTTTCAGGCGAAACCAGCAATAACAAAGCAGGCGAAACCAAATCAGCTGCCGCTAGCCGATTGATTACGCAGTTTGTGAAATCACGCCAAAACGATATGTTCGGCATGGTGAGTTTCAGTAACTCTGCCATGTATGTGTTACCGCTCTCTGAAAATCGCGAAGCTATTCTGGCCGCAGTACAAGCAACGGCGGGGAACGCGCTATTCCAAACCAATATTGGCAGTGGCATTACCAGTGGCGCAGGCCTTTTTAATAAAGTGCCTGACTCAGGCTCACGCGCCATGATTCTGCTTTCAGATGGTGGCGGACGTATTGATGCAGACACACAACAAAAAATCCGCGACTGGCTTGATAACCTGCATATTGGTCTATATTGGATTGTGCTGCGCCAGCCTGGCGGTTTAAGTATTTTTGATGAAACATACAAACCACCTGAAGATACCGTATTGCCTCCACAAATCGAGCTAAATGAGTTTTTCAAAACTCTGAAATCGCCATTTCACGCTTATGAAGCAGATGACCCAAAGTCATTAGCGGCTGCAATTGCAGATATCAATCAAAAAGAGAAAAAACCGATTCGTTATACAGAGCAAATCCCTGGCAAAGACTTTTCTGGCGCATGTTTCTTAATCGCTGCGCTGATGGTTGCTTTGTTGCTGGGAGTCAAATATTGGGAGCTTAAATCATGGGATTAAATATTTTCAAAATGCTTAATTCTAAAGTGCTAACAGCGATGCTGATTCTTTTAGCTATCGCCAGCACCGGAGGAGCAGCTTATGAAATCCATCGTATCCAACAAATTGAAGCTTTCAATCAAGCAGTGTTGAATGCTAAAACACCGCAAACCGACAGGCAGAGCTTTGAAGCTAAGTTCGCTACGGCTTATTGGCTTGCAAAAAACGAGCGCTATAAAGAAGCAACGCTGCTTTATAGCCAGCTGATGGAACATGCCAGCATCAAGCAAAAAGCGGCGATTCAGCACAATATTGGCAACATTTACTTCATGCGTGGTGTAGCAATTAACGGCACCAACATGCAGGTGGGTAAAGAAGCTGAATATTTATTCAGACAAGCAAAAAATCAATATCAACAAGCCGTTAGACTGGACAACAGCCATTGGGGAACGCGCTACAACCTTGACCGCATGATTTTAATGCTGCCAGGCACACCTGTTCCTGGCGTTGGCGAGTCTGAATCACCAGGCCTCATCATGGGCAATATCCCAGTAGGTTTGCCATAACATGAGAAAGCTTATTCAATATTTGCGCCAGCGACGCGATGCCACACTATTAGCTTCGGCTTTAGTGTTATTGATTGCCGCAGCTTTTAAGCCTGCCATTCCGCTACCACGCAATATTTATAGCTATATCTTAGTGGCTGATATTTCTCAAAGTATGAACGTGGTAGATGCCACCCTAAATGGCAAGCCGATCTCTCGCATAGCGTATACCCAATATATGATGCGCCACGCTGTAGCGAGCATGCCTTGCGGCACACACGTCAGTATTGGGGTGTTTGCTGGCGTCAGTATTGCAGCGCTTTATACGCCAATTGAAGTATGTAGTAATTATGCAGCTATTCAGGACACCATAGACCACCTTGATTGGCGCACTGCTTGGTCTGGTAATAGTCGATTGCGTGACAGCATGTTTGCACTCGCACGCATTTTGCGAGCCTTCCCAGAGCCTGCGCAGGCGGTATATTTCACAGATGGCGAAGAGGCTCCAAAATTGCACGCCTTTAACACCAAAGACTTAACCAACTTCCAAGGTGGTGATGGCTGGTTGTTTGTTGGGATTGGAAGTGAAAAAGGCTCTCCTATTCCAAAACTAGACGACAAAAATCAGCTGATTGGTTATTGGTCTAACGACAGCTTTGCCATGCAGCCAGGGATTGCGCAAATTTCCGAGGCCAATCTAGGTGTGCGTGACAACAATGTGGCAGGTTCAACAGGCGACCGCTACGTTTCAAAACTACAAGAAGAATATCTACAAAGCTTGGCCAAGGAAGTTGGCGGATCGTATGTGCGTGGAGATAGCTTACAAAGTATTTTAAGCGCTATGCACAAGCAAAAACCTGCTAGACGCGACATTGCCCCTTACGACATTCAATGGGTGCTCGCCTCACTCGCAGGCTTGCTATTGCTGGCTGCTTATTTGCCTAAAAAATCATCGGCTGTGTTTTTTAATCGCATTAAGGCAAGGTTGAATCGTCGCAAACCATCTTAAGCGCCGAGTGCTTTCACCATCTAAACCAAACGCGCCAACGCCTGAATATTTCAGGCTCAGCGCTCTCCTCCACCAGCACTAAACTTCGCGCCCAGAAACAGTCTTTGAGCTTTAAGCGCAATACGCTGCAATAGCTAAACACTACGCTGTCTGGTAAAACCTCACAGATGAACTGCTCGCCATTTCTTTGTGTTATCACTATCTCATCCTGCAAACCAAGTGCAAGACTATGCCAGGAATGCGGTAAAGCCAGCAGCACATCACGCAAAATGAAATAGGCTGCACTCGTTAATACGGATAACACCAATATGATTTTGAGAAAAATAAGTAAGGGCAAAAATAACAATACCAAACACGCCATTACGACAATAGCTATCAACAAATAGGCAAGCTTAAAGGCTGGTCTCAGTACCATCTCAACAGGCTTCATTTATAATACCAACTATTGTTAGTTAATAAGTAAGTTCGAATCATCATGACCGCTTGGCAAAAATTTTTAAGCACACAAGGTGCTATTTTCAATGAGGGGGTCGTCCAATCCTTTGGGCAACCTCAACTTGAGCTACAAGCCGCAGGCCAGCAAAATATTCTGGCGGCCCTCTCGCATCTTGGCATTTTGGAAATCAGCGGTGAAGACGCAGTGACTTTTCTTCAGGGGCAGGTGACCAACGATGTCAAACAACTGAATGGACATACCAGCCAATATGCAGGGTATTGCACCCCAAAAGGTCGTTTACTCGCCCTGTTTTTAGCTTTTGCTCATGCTGATCATCTGCACTTACAAATGCCAGCTGAACTTATTCAGCCAATCATGAAGCGCCTTAAGATGTATGTGATGCGTTCTAAAGTTAGCATTATTGATAAATCGGCAGATATTGTGTGCTTGGGTCTAGCAGGGCCCAGCGCTGACAAACAGCTACAAAATTTACTGGGCGCATGTCCAAATGAGGCTCATGCGCTAATTACTTTAGAAAAGGCAACACTACTCCGACTTCCTGACGCACTTCCTCGCTTTTTGATATTTACGAATGCAACCCACGCTGAAAACATTTGGCAAGCGCTAGCGAATGACGCTGTCAAAATAGGTAAATCCGTTTGGGATTATCTAGAAATTCAGTCTGGCATCCCTGAAGTTGTTACCGCTACGCAAGAAGCTTTTGTGCCACAAATGCTGAATTTGGATGTACTCAACGGCATCAACTTCAAAAAAGGGTGTTACACGGGACAGGAAATCGTGGCAAGAACCCACTATTTGGGCAAAATTAAACGCCGCACCCTACTGGCGCATCTTGAATCGAATAATAGCCCTCAAGCTGGCGACAATCTTCAACTGGAAGGCTCAGAAGAAGCGATTGGGCAGATTGTGCGTGTGGCACCAGCGCCACAAGGTGGTTTTGATGTGCTGGCTGAAATCCGTTTGGAATGTTTAGAAGATAGCGATACAAAAGTTGTCTGGCAGAATCAAGCGCTCATGTTCCAAACGCTACCCTACGCCTTAGCGTAAGCAAATTAATTTAATGCTTGGTTTTTTCGGCTGACTTTTTAGTGTCTGTCTTTTTGGCGTCTGGTTTAGCGTGTTTAATCGGCTCAGACTCTTGGGGAATGACAGGCGGAGGTGTGCCCACGCCCTGTTGATTTAAATCTTTTGGGTCAACCAGCTGATAAAACACTTCATCTTGTTTGACCATGCCTAATTCAGTTCTGGCACGCTCCTCAATAGCACCGTAGCCTTGCTTGAGGTCATGAACCTCCTCATCCATGCCGCCATTACGGCCTTTGAGTTGTTCGTTTTGCTCTTTTTGTTTTTCGATTTGCTGATTGAGATCCCACACCCTTAACCAGCTTCCTTTACCGAGCCACAGTGGATACTGTAGCGCGGCAATTAGGATAACAAAAATAAGGGTGAGGCTTCTCAAAGTGCTCGACTAGATTAGCGCTTAAGGTTGTAAAACGCACCCATGCCAGCATAACTTGTTGCATCACCAAGCTCTTCTTCAATACGTAGCAACTGATTGTATTTGGCAATACGCTCAGAACGTGAAAGCGAGCCCGTCTTAATTTGCAAGGCATTCGTAGCAACTGAAATGTCAGCAATAGTTGTGTCTTCAGTTTCACCGGAACGATGTGAAATCACTGAGGTGTAACCAGCACGTTTCGCTGTTTCAATGGTTTGGAATGTTTCGGTCAATGTGCCGATTTGGTTTACTTTAATCAACACTGAGTTACCCACGCCTTTAGCAATACCTTCACGCAAGATTTTAGCGTTAGTCACAAACAAATCATCGCCTACTAACTGTACGTTTTTGCCCATACGGTCAGTCAACAATTTCCAACCATCCCAATCATGCTCGCTCATACCATCTTCAATACTGATAATTGGGTATTTATCTACCCAAGCACCTAGATAATCAACGAACTGTGCTGAAGTCAGTTGTAGACCTTCTGATTCCAAGTGATAGCGACCATCTTTGTAGAATTCAGAGCTTGCACAGTCCAAGCCTAGCAATACGTCACGACCTGGCTCGTAGCCTGCTGCTGAAATCGCTTCTAGGATGTATTGAATCGCTGATTCGTTAGATGGCAAATCAGGGGCAAAACCACCTTCGTCACCCACTGTGGTTGCCAAGCCTTGTTTGTGCAAGATTTTGTTCAACGCATGGAAAACTTCAGCGCCACAACGCAAAGCTTCACGGAAGCTAGGCAAGCCAGCTGGAATAATCATGAACTCTTGCATATCGACGCTGTTAGCTGCGTGCGCACCACCGTTGATGATGTTCATCATTGGCGTTGGCAATTGCATCATTCCTGAACCGCCTAGGTAGCGATAAAGCGGCAAGCCAGCTTCTTCAGCAGCAGCACGCGCACAGGCCATAGACACCGCCAAGATTGCGTTCGCGCCCAAACGTGCTTTGTTGTCTGTGCCGTCTAAGTCAATCAATGTTTGGTCGATAAAGCTTTGCTCTTCAGCATCTAAACCAACCACTGCTTCCAAGATTTCGGTATTCACATTTTCAACGGCTTGCAATACGCCTTTTCCCAAATAACGGCCTTTGTCGCCATCGCGAAGCTCAACCGCTTCTTTAGTACCTGTAGAAGCACCTGATGGCACGGCAGCACGACCAATAATGCCTGATTCAAGCAACACATCTGCTTCAACAGTTGGATTGCCGCGTGAATCCATAATCTCGCGGGCGATAATATCGACAATAGCACTCATGTTTTTTCCCTTAAATTAAAATCTTGTTACAGCGTTTGCTCAATAAAGCCCGCTTTTTTAACTACCTTATCTAATTCAACTAAAACTGCTAATAAATCTTTCATTTTGCCTAAAGGCCAAGCATTAGGGCCATCTGACAAGGCTTTTGCTGGATCTGGATGCGTTTCCATAAACAAGCCTGCAATGCCACTCGCCACAGCTGCACGCGCCAAGACAGGCACATGTTCACGTTGACCTCCGCTTTTATCACCCTGGCCCCCAGGCTGCTGTACAGAATGCGTTGCATCAAATACAACTGGGCAATTGGTTTCACGCATAATCGCCAAACCACGCATATCAGAAACTAAGGTGTTGTAGCCAAAAGAGGCGCCGCGTTCACAGACCATAATGTTATCTAAACCGCCGTTGGCTTCTTTGGCTTTTTGCACCACTTGTTTCATGTCACCAGGTGCTAAAAATTGGCCTTTTTTAATATTCACTGGCTTGCCACAAGTCGCAACCGCTGTAATAAAGTCGGTTTGACGGCATAAGAACGCAGGCGTTTGTAGCACATCCACCACAGCGGCCACAGGCTTAACCTGCTCTTCAGTATGCACATCCGTCAAAATAGGTACGCCTACTTGGCGACGCACTTCATCCAAAATACGCAAGCCTTCTTCCATGCCAAAACCACGGAATGTCTTATTAGAGCTGCGATTGGCTTTATCGTAAGAAGACTTGTAAATAAATGGGATGCCTAGCTCAGCACACATTTCTTTGAGCTGGCCAGCAGTATCAATCGCCATTTGTTCAGATTCAATTACACATGGGCCAGCAATCAAAAATATAGGATGTTCAATACCAACATCAAAACCGCATAACTTCATTATTTGCTTCCTTTGTATTTCAACGCAGCTTCAATGTAAGACTTGAATAATGGATGGCCTGTGCGTGGGTTTGAAGTAAATTCCGGATGGAACTGGCAAGCCACAAACCAAGGATGCACGTTTTGCGGCAACTCGACCATTTCACATAGCTGCTCAGTCGGCGTGCGGGCTGCAACTACCAAACCAGCAGCTTTTAACTGCTCAACATAATGATTATTCACTTCGTAACGATGACGATGGCGCTCGTTGACTTCTGCGCCATAAATTTGTGATGCCAAAGTACCTGGCTCAATTGGGCATTTTTGCGCACCCAAGCGCATCGTGCCGCCCAAATCGGAATCTTCACTACGTTGCTCAACCTTACCGTCGGCGTTCTTCCATTCGGTAATCAAACCAACTAATGGATACGGACCATCTGGATTAAATTCTGTACTGTTTGCATCTTTAAGATTTGCCACATGACGCGCGTATTCAATCACTGCCAACTGCATACCCAAACAAATGCCGAGGTAAGGCTTTTTACTTTCACGGGCAAATTGAATCGCTTTGATTTTTCCTTCAGTACCGCGCTTACCAAAACCACCAGGCACCAAAATAGCATCCATAGGCTCAAGCACAGCCGTGCCATCACGCTCAATATCTTCTGAGTCCATGTAATGGATTCGTACTTTTGAATTGGTATGAATACCGGCGTGAATCAACGCTTCTGTGAGTGATTTGTAAGACTCAGTTAAATCAACATACTTACCAACAAAGGCGATGTTCACCTCTTGTTTTGGATTGGCCAAAGCATGAACAATCTTCTCCCAGCTGGACAAATCGGCTGATTTGGCTGAGATATTGAGCTTACGGCAAACAATCTCATCCATTTTTTGGTCGTGTAACAAACCTGGAATTTGATAGATAGAGCTTGCATCTACCGCTGAAATAACGGCCTCTGCAGGCACATTAGTAAACAAGGCAATTTTATGACGCTCATCTTCTGGCAAAGGCCTGTCTGAACGGCAAAGCAATAAATCTGGCTGAATACCAATCTCGCGTAATTCTTTAACAGAGTGCTGAGTCGGTTTAGTTTTGAGTTCACCTGCGGTTGGAATCCATGGCAACAAAGTCAAATGGATATAGCATGTGTTGTCACGACCTTCTTCATAACCCATCTGACGGATGGCTTCCAAGAAAGGCAATGACTCGATATCACCAACGGTACCGCCCACCTCAACAATTGCAACGTCAGCACCTTCAGCGCCGCGCTTAATATGCGTTTTAATTTCGTCGGTAATATGCGGAATAACTTGAACGGTTTTGCCGAGATATTCACCGCGACGCTCTTTCTTAATCACGGTTTCGTAGATCTGACCTGTAGTGAAGTTGTTACGCTTCCCCATACGCGAGCTAATAAAACGCTCGTAGTGACCTAAATCTAGGTCGGTTTCAGCGCCATCATCAGTAACAAACACTTCGCCGTGTTGAAATGGGCTCATCGTGCCTGGATCAACGTTGATATAAGGGTCGAGTTTCAGCATGGTGATTTTAATACCACGAGACTCAAGAATAGCGCCGAGGGATGCGGCTGCGATGCCCTTGCCCAAAGAAGAAACAACGCCACCAGTAACGAAGACAAATTTAGTCATGAAAATACTTTTCCAGATATTGCAGACAAGAGCTTTAACTGGAATGACATTTTACTGGAAAGCACGACTTGCCACAAACCATGTTTTTGATTTTTTTGTGGAAAATTTCAGGGGGAGCGAGCAAAAAAAATGGCGAGATAAAAATCTCGCCAAAACAATTGGCATCAAAAGACACCATTGGAGGTAATACAAGGAGATAACTTATTCATGCAAACAAGCTAATGGAGCGTATTTAATCAGCTTAGTGTTTCTGGAGTATGTGAATTTGTTATAACTTTGTAACCAAGATTGATTTAGCGCAAACCTAATCAAAAAAGGCCAGCTTTTGGGATTTTGGTAATTTTTTAAGCAGCGCTTCAGCAACGCTCGCTTCAGAACGGTTAGCAAAAGATTTTTGGGCAAGTATCTTAATTGGTGGGTTAGCCCGCGTATATTTAGCACCCTTACCTTGCAAATGCGCTTGAAACCTAGCCTCCAAGTCATTAGTGATGCCCGCGTAGAAACTACCACCCTTGCATTCCAGAAGATATAAACACCAGTACATTTAGATAACCTATAATACTTTTAACATTTTTCACAAATTAACTTGAATTTTTTTAAATAAATACCATCTTACTTAGCAATAACAATAACAAAAATAAGTAATGAAGTTTTTAAATTTTGAGGGGCGTTAAGATGTCTACATTTAAAGAGGTTTATCAGAGATTCATTAATCTCGCGATTGCAACTGAGCAACTATCAGATTTGCCTTCCCTAGATCCTATCGAAAATCGACTATTAGCGCTTTTAAGTCATTCGTGGTCTAACAACAAAAAAATGACTGTCGTCGAAAGCATGAACATTACCGACGAGCTATCAACTTCGACCATTTTCAGATATCTGAAAAAGTTACGCCAAAAGGGCTATTTGGAGTTAATTGTGGACGAGGTGGACAATCGCGTTAAATACGTTTCTCCTACCAAACAATGTGACAAATACTTTAGCAAGCTAGGCAAGCTCATGTCTGAGGCTAGTGCTAATTAGTCTACACAAGCAATCCAAATAAAAAGCCGCAAATTGCGGCTTTTTATTTTTCTAATTATTTTTGACTCTAACGCGAACGATCAATAAGTCTAAAAATCAGCACGCCCAACAACAATGCCGATACAAAGACCAAGCCTTTTATTTCCCCCACACCTAGCAGCACAATACCAGGCCCTGGGCAGATGCCTACTAAACCCCAACCTATCCCAAATAACGCGCTACCAAGCACCAGCCTTTTATCGATGAGCTGATTAGTAGGCATTTGCATAGGTAACCCTAAAAAGCTTTGGGTTCTTTTTTTGGCAACCAAAAATGCGACAAACCCAATCACAATTGCACCCGCCATCACAAAGACCAAAGACGGATCCCAAGTGCCAGCAACATCCAAAAACCCTAACACCTTGGCTGGGTTAGCCATTCCAGCCAAAATCAAACCTAAGCCAAAAATAAGGCCAGAAGCAAAAGCGAACAAAATCGTTTTTAAATGATGATTCATGACTTAAGCCCCCAACACATGACGAACAATAAACACCGTGACTATCCCTGTGGCCATAAAAATCAAGGTCGCCACTAAAGAGCGTGGTGATATACGCGACAATCCACAAACACCATGTCCACTGGTGCAGCCAGAGGCAAAACTAGTACCAACACCCACCAAAATACCCGCCACAAAAATTGTGCTTAAACTTGCATCTAATTGAATGGCAGGCAGATCAGCCGCCAAACACCAAATAGACGCTGAAAAAACCAATCCAGCCAGAAAAGCCAAACGCCAAGCAGTGTCATGCTTTTTAAAATTAAACAGACCGCCAAGAATCCCTGAAATACCTGCAATTCGACCATTAAAAAATAGCAGAATAGCCACCGCAATACCAATCAGAACGCCGCCAGAAGCAGCATTAACTGGAGTAAAGTTTTGCCAATCAATCATTATTAAACCTTTCCCATAAACTCAACAACTTCTGCGCAATCGCAGGCATCACAGTCACCGCATTGCTTGCATGCAACACACAATCCGTTGACCATATTTGACCAATCCCAGCTTTCATCATCACGGTCTCTGATTGCTCATCAAACAAAGCGTGCGTTACTGCCACATCGACCGTTTTAGCACCGGCCGCCAGCAAGATCTCTGCTGCACGAGCTAAAGTATGTCCACTACTCGCAATATCATCCAACAACACAACCGCACGCCCTACTACATTGATAGATGGCATCTGAATATCCACCGAACAATCCCCAAGACGAGTTTTAGTGGCCACCGCAAAGTCCAAATGCTGCGCTTTTGCGGCTTGTGCCACCCATTGCGCAGACTCTTCGTCAGGCCCAACTAAAAATGGCTTGTCGCGTTTTTTAACCGCCAATTCACCCAAAATTGGCGCAGCACTCAGATTAATCGCCTCTTTAACAGGAATTGCTTCGCTTAAGTTAGCTACGCGATGGAGATGCGGATCAACGGTCACTACCGCATCAAATAAAGAGGCGAGTAAGTCACCGACAATGCGCTGACTGACCACCTCACCCGAAACAAAGGCAATATCTTGGCGCATATAAGCCAAATACGGCGCAACCAAAGTCAGATGCTTGGCCCCAAGCTGTCGCGCCGTTTTTGCAGCAAACAACAACTCCACCAGTTTTTCGTTCGGGCGATCCAGACCATGAAATATGACTGCGCTGCTTGCAAGCGCTGCTGGCAATTTCAGCTTAAATTCGCCATCGGGAAAATCGTGTCGCTCGATTAAGCCTGGCGTCAGATTCGCCAGCTCGGCCAAAGCCAAAGCCGACGTTGCTTCAGCCTTAAAATACAACAACCCTATATCAGCCATTAGAACTCCACGAACACGTGATGAATTTCTTCTTCACGGCCTATTTGGTAGCCACTGGCTTTTTCGCATAACTTTTTGGCAAAAGCAAAATCAGCCTGAATCTCTGAGTGAATACGGTATAAAGTGTCTCCAGCTTCAACCTGGTCTCCCAATTTACAAACCAAATCAATACCAGCACCAGGCACTTTAGGCGCGCCCGCCAAACGGGCAATACTAGCGATTTGCAAATTATCAATATTCACCACCACACCAGAACTTGGGGCTTTTACCTCATGCACCAAAGAGCCCAAAAGCGGATTTTTATGGTCGAATTGTTTAGAGCCTTGCGCTTTAATAATGGCGTTCATTTGTGACAGCGCTCGCCCTGAATCGAGAATATCCCGCGCAATCGCAAAACCCTCGCCACCACGCACATCAGGATCATATTCAATCAAGCGACCTGCCAATCGCAGGGCTTTTTGGCGCAGATCCATAGGCGCCATTGGATCATTCTCTAAAACCTTCATTACATCACGCGCTTCTAGCACTGGGCCAATCCCAAAGCCAATAGGCTGACGTCCATCGGTAATTACTACATCCAAAGATAATTTCATTTGCAAAGCCACATACTCAAACAGATGCTTAAGGTTTTGCGCATCTTGCATAGAACGCACTTTTGCGGTGGGGCCAATCGGAATATCCAACACCAAATGCGTAGAGCCTGCGGCAATTTTCTTAGAAAGAATCGAAGCAATCATCTGCGCTGGCGAATCCAAAGACAAAGGCCGCTCCACGGCAATCAACACATCATCAGCAGGAGAAAGATCAGACGATCCGCCCCAAGCCAAACAGCCATTATGCTTAATCACAATGTCAGAAAGCTTTTTAAAAGGCAGATCCACATCTGCCAACACTTCCATCGTATCGGCTGTGC
>JACCDW011820481.1_pt1 | contig 15645 bp, 13 predicted proteins | sample 7449781 | NCBI WGS metagenome assembly JACCDW01 (sample SAMN15323449, study PRJNA562643) | freshwater metagenome | isolation source: river surface water | place: USA:Blue River Watershed | collected 2017-08-18
AATACAGTCTTAAGGTTGCTCGTGCCTATCACCGTTGGTCAAAAGTACATTGACCATTCAACCGGCTGCTCAGTGAGAGCATGAAAATTTCTGGTGGCGGGTGAAGGATTTGAACCTTCGAAGGCAGAGCCGGGGGATTTACAGTCCCCTCCCATTGGCCGCTCGGGCAACCCGCCAGGGTCGTGATTTAAGCGTTGCGGCGCTTTGGTAGTACGAGCGGAAAGGATACCTTAGGCTCATAAGGATGAAAAATCGTCCTTCCTTTTCACGGCATACCACTAGAGAGAGGGCCAAAAACAATGGCTGACAGCAGTTTTGACGTAGTTTCGAAGATCGACCGGATGGAGCTCGATAACGCAATCAATCAGGCTATCCGAGAAATCGATACCCGCTTTGATTTTAAGAATACCGGCACCACCGTCGAGCTCTCCGGCGAGACAATCAAGATTGAGGCAGGGACAGAAGAGCGCGCCAAGGCAGCCCTTGAAGTAGTCAAGGAGAAGATGATCAAGCGCGGCGTCTCACTCAAGCACCTCGATGCCGGCGAACCACAACTTTCTGGCAAGGTTTATAAGATCGCATGTTCTTTGAAGGAAGGCATCTCAACAGAGAATGCGAAGAAGATTGCAAAGTTTCTCCGTGATGAGGGACCAAAATCAATTAAGACTCAGATTCAAGGCGATGAGCTCCGCGTCTCATCAAAGAGCCGCGATGATCTCCAAGATGCTATTGCGCAGATCAAAGAAGGTCCTTTCGACTTCGCCGTGCAATTTACTAACTATCGCTAATGGCAGATAGAAGCGAGAGATCCCTCGGATTAATCTTTGGTTTAAGCGCCTATATTCTCTGGGGGCTCTTTCCGCTTTACTGGCCGCTCCTTAAACCCGCCAGCGCCTATGAGATTGTCGCTCACCGCGCAGTCTGGACCCTTGTTTTCTGTCTTATCGTCCTCGCCTTCCATCGGAAATTGCGCCATACGATCTCGCAGATAAAGAAGCCTCGAATCTTCTTTGGTCTCCTAGCAACATCTGCCCTTATCTCTATCAATTGGATCGTTTACATCTGGGCGACAAATTCAGAGCATGTGGTTGAGGCATCACTTGGTTACTACATCAACCCCCTTGTCATCATCGCCTTCGGCGTTCTCCTTCTCAAAGAGAAGATGCGCATCGGTCAATGGGTGGCTGTTGGAATTGCAACGGTGGGAGTTGCCGTTCTGACTATTGATTATGGACGACTTCCATGGATTGCACTCGCCCTGGCTCTCTCATGGGGTAGCTATGGAGTGATTAAGAAAGTCCTTGGTTTAGGCGCACTTGAGGGGCTGACGATCGAGACGATGCTCAGCTTTATCCCATATGTCACATTCTTGCTCATCTTGCAGAGCAATGGCACCGGTCAATTTGGCCATAGCGTGGGGTTGACACTGCTACTGGTGAGCGCAGGTGCAATTACCGCCATTCCACTCTTACTCTTCAACGGTTCAACAACCCGCCTTCCCTACACAATCATCGGACTTCTCCAATACATCACCCCCACAATCCAATTCTCTATTGGGGTCTGGATCCGCCATGAGGATATGCCGACTGCGCGTTGGGTTGGTTTTGCGATTATCTGGTGTGCACTGATTGCGTTGGCAATTGATCTTTTGAGATCAGGCCGTACGATCGATAATAGCGTCGCATAGCGAGTAGAGCGCACCTGTCACATCATTGACAGGAAGTGGCCCTAGCGCCTTACGGGCATCATGGGCATATTGCAAAGTCTGCTGACGAGAGAGCTCAAGTGCAGGATGAGCGCGAAGTTCTTTAATCACGCGCTGCACGAGATTCTCATCCTTAATCGGTGCCTTAAGGAGTGCGATTAACTCAGCATCTTCAGGGCGATTCATGGAGATGACATTGAGTGTGACAAGAGTGGGAACGCCTTCACGGAGATCTGTTCCTGGTGTCTTACCTGATTCAAATGATTCAGATGCGATGTCGATAACATCATCGACAAGTTGGAAGGCAACGCCGATCTTCTCACCGAAAATTGTCAGCGTCTCCTTAATCTCATCTGGAGCACCAGAGACCATCGCACCAAAACGTGCAGAGGCTGCAATCAACGATCCCGTCTTATCTGCAACAACTCCAAGGTAATGCTCTAGTGGATCTACTCCAGCAGCAGGTCCTTGAGTCTCCATAATCTGGCCGATTACAAGTCGTTCAAAGGTGTGTGCCTGAAGTCTGACCGCCTCTGGTCCGATATCGGCAAGGAGCGCCGAAACCTTTGCAAAGAGATAATCACCAGTAAGAATGGCAACGGTATTGCCCCACCGGCTATTGGCGCTCTGAACTCCGCGACGAAGCGGCGCCTCATCCATCACATCATCGTGATACAGAGTTGCCACGTGAGTGAGTTCGCAGACAGCCGCAGATTCGATAATCCCCTTGCGGCCCTTATCGCCATAGTGGGAGGCCAAGATGGTCAGAAGTGGGCGTAACCGCTTGCCTCCTGCTGCCACGAGGTGGCGAGAGGTCTCTTCTACTAATGGATACTTTCCTTGGATATGGCTATGTAATAACGCCTCCACCGCGGCCATACTGGTTGTCAGCTCTGCCTCAAGGGCAGGAGCCATACCAGGTATACCTAATCCGGCAGAAGGTGTGGTGGCCATTAGCGGAGGAATACTGCGGTGGATGCGATGAAGTCAATCACCGGCGCTGGGAAGATTCCGAGTGCAAGTGTTGCAACTGCAGAGAATGCGATTGTCAGCGTAGTTAATCCAGATGGAATCACAACGCTTGTTCCATCTTCTACTGGATCCTTAAAGAACATCAAGACGATGACTCGGATATAGAAGAAGGCAGCAACCGCTGAGGAGAGAACACCGGCGATCAAGATTGCCAGGCTTCCTGATTGATAGGCAGCTGAGAAGATAGAGAACTTTCCGATAAATCCTGATGTGAGCGGGATGCCCGCAAATGCAAGGAGGAAGAATGCGAAAGTTCCAGCGACGATAGGAGAACGCTTTCCAAGACCGCTCCAGCGATTGAGATCTGTTACCTCACCAGCTGAGTCGCGAATGAGGGTGACGATTGCAAAGCCACCCACTGTTGCCATGCCATAGGCGAGGAGATAGAAGAGCGTTGAATCAAGACCTGATTTGCTCAGCGCGATCACACCAGAGAGCAAGAAGCCAGCATGGGCGATCGATGAGTAAGCGAGCATGCGCTTAACATCCTTCTGAGCGATAGCAACAAGTGAACCAAAGACCATCGTAACAATTGCAATCACGATGAGAGCTGGGCGCCACTGCCACTGCGCATTAGCAAATGCGACATAGAAGATGCGAAGGATTGCACCAAATGCTGCAACCTTTGTGGCCGCTGCCATAAATGCTGTGATTGCAGTCGGTGAACCTTGATAGACATCGGGTGACCAGGCATGGAATGGGAATGCGCCGATCTTAAAGAGCAAGCCCACTGCGATAAATGCGATACCGATGAGCAAGAAGACATCATTGCCAGCTCCACCTGTCACCGCAGCCTGAATACCTGCAAAGGTGAGGCTTCCGGAATATCCATAGAGGAATGCAGCGCCAAAGAGGAAGAATGCAGATGAGAACGCTCCGAGAAGGAAGTACTTCAGAGCTGCCTCTTGCGATGCCATACGGCGATAACGAGAGAGACCAGCCATGAGATAGAGCGGGAGTGAGAGAACTTCCAGGGCAACAAAGAGCGTGATCAAATCACTTGCCACGGTAAAAATCATCATTCCAGCAACAGCAAAGAGTGTGAGTGGGAAGACCTCAGTAACGCGCACGCGCGCCTGAAGCGCTTGACGCTCCTCAACTGATCCCGGAACTGCTGCAGCTGCTGCAGTGAAGTTATCTTGATCTGCGATCAAGAAGATTGAGATCAAGGCGATGATAAGGATCGTTCCCTGCAGGATGACGCCAGCACCATCGAAGGTAAGAGTTGCCATCGCTGGAGTTGTGGAGCCTTCGCCACGGATCATGATCAGTTGAGCCAAGGCCATCACAATCGCTGTCACAGAGACAAAGAGTTGAGCGGTTGGTCGAACGCTTGCGCGAGCAAATGCCTCGATCAAGACTCCGATGATTGCTCCGGCAAGAACAATCAGCATCGGCGCTAGAAGCGAATATTCGAGTACTGGGGCTGTAAAGGTCATTTACTTACCTGCAATCTCTGTTGGAGCTGGATCGGTAAAGCCAGCGTTCTCAATAACTTGAGCAGCTGCTGGATTGATGATGTTCAGCAATGGTTGAGGATAGAAACCGAAGGCAACAATTACTGCCACAACTGGTGCGATTGCAATCTTCTCGCGCAGATTGAGATCAGGAAGATTCTCATTACCCGGAGTTGTTGGACCGTGGAGAGCGCGCTGCACTGGGATCAAGATATAGAGCGCAGCGAGAACGATTCCGAAGGTTGCAATCACTGCCGCTACTGGATAGCGGGTGAAGGTTCCCACGAGAACCAAGAACTCAGAGACGAAGCTCGATAGACCAGGTAGTGCCAGTGAAGACATACCTGCAATAAAGAACATCCATGCCATAACTGGCGTGATGCGCTGGAGGCCACCGAAGTCAGCAATTGTCGATGAACCGCGACGAGCAATCATCCAACCGCCCACGATAAAGAGGGCTGCAGTGGAGAAGCCGTGGTTGAACATATAGAGCGCAGCGCCTGAATGGCCCTGGGTTGTCATCGCAAAGATTCCCATGGTGATAAATCCGAAGTGGGAGATCGATGTGTAGGCGATCAAGCGCTTGAGGTCGCGAGCTCCAATGGCAAGGAATGCGCCATAGAGAATCGAGATCACAGAGAGCACAATGATGAGCGGAGTAAAGGTCTTGCTTGCATCAGGAAAGAGCGCGATGCAGAAGCGGATCATTCCAAATGTTCCGACCTTATCGAGCACGCCAAGAAGCAAGACAGATGTTCCAGGTGTTCCGGCCTTGGCTGCATCTGGAAGCCAGGTGTGAAGCGGCCAGAGCGGTGCCTTAATTGCAAAGGCGATGAAGAAGCCGAGGAAGAGAAGGTTCTGAGTCATTGGGCTCATCACAGTGTGGAGATCTGCCAGCTCTGTAATATCAAAGCTTGCATATCCCGCATTGCTTGAGACCACATAGATTCCAATAATCGATGCGAGCATCAAGAGACCACCGAAGAGGCTATAGAGAAGGAACTTCACAGCAGCTGCTGCTCGCTCCCCTGAGCCATAACCACCGATGAGGAAGTAGACCGGGATCAACATCGCCTCAAAGATGACATAGAAGAGGAAGACATCGGTGGCAGAGAAGACGCCAATCATCATTGTCTCAAGGACGAGGATGAGGATGTAGAAAACCTTTGGGGACCAACGGCCACCCTCTGACTCATTCCAACCAGCAAGGACAACGATTGGCGTCAAGATCACTGACATCACAATCAGAACAAGCGCTAGCCCATCAATGCCGACAGAGAAGTTGATTGCAAAGGATGGAATCCACTCACTCTTTTGCACAAATTGGAGCGCGGTATCTTCAGCAACGAAACGTGTTGCAAGGAAGATTCCAAAGAGCGCAGTGATGATTGTGGAGGCGAGAGCGGCCTGCTTAATGCGAAGGACGTTATCGCTTGGGAGTACTCCAACAAGGAGCGCTCCTAGGAGCGGCAGAAGACCCAGTGTGACTAGTGAACTCATTGTGTGACCACCCAGATTCCAGCGATCAAGGCGACCGCACCAATAAGAATGAACGCTGCATATGCACGTGCAAAGCCACTCTGTGATTTACGCAAGGCCGCACCCGATCCAATCGCCATGCGACCGACGCCACGAACTGCGCCATCGACTACCTTCTCATCGGTCTTCACCAAGAGTCCGGTGAGAGCCTGACCAGGGCGCATAAAGATCGCCTCATTGAGTGAATCTTGTCCAAGATCCTTGCGAGCCCAACGGGTAAAGATCGAGACATTCTCAGGAGCATCCTTAGAAATCTCAGCAAATTGATATTTACGAAGTGCGATAGACACACCGATAGCAACTGCTGTGAGAGCCATCGCTGAAACCACAATCGGCTCAAACATATGCTCCTCATGGTGTTCGCCATGCTCACCAAATACTGGGTTGAGCCAGTTGGCAAGCGCATCGCCCTGCTTAAGGAGGAAACCTGAAGCAATGGAGCCGATAGAGAGAATTCCGATTGGAATCAACATCAATGCAGGAGATTCATGTGGATGGGCATCGTCATCCCAACGCGCCTTACTTGTGAAGGTAAGGATCATGACGCGAGACATATAGAAAGCGGTAATTGCTGCACCGAGGAGTGCTGTTCCTCCGAGAATCAATCCCTTTACGCCACCTGCATTAAATGCAGTTTCGATAATTCCATCTTTTGAGTAGAAACCGGCAAATGGTGGAACACCGATAATCGCTAGATATCCAAGGCCGAAAGTAATAAATGTGATCGGCATAAATTTACGGAGATTTCCAAACTTACGCATATTCACTTCATCGTTCATGCCATGCATGACAGAGCCTGCACCGAGGAACATGCTCGCCTTGAAGAATCCGTGGGTAAGAAGGTGCATGATTGCAAAGACATAACCAACTGGACCAAGTCCTGCTGCCAAGATCATGTAACCAATCTGAGACATCGTTGATGCAGCAAGCGCCTTCTTAATGTCATCTTTAGCAGTACCGATCAATGCACCGAAGATCAAAGTGATTGCACCAACGATAACGACAACGAGTTGGGCAGTTGGGGCTGCCTCGAAGATGAAGTTAGAGCGAACGATGAGGTAGACACCCGCGGTCACCATCGTTGCTGCGTGAATTAGGGCCGATACTGGAGTTGGGCCAGCCATCGCATCGCCAAGCCATGCCTGGAGTGGGAACTGCGCTGACTTACCAGCTGCCGCAACGACAAGCATGATTCCAATTGCAGTCAGAGCTGTCTCTGATGCATGGTGGGCGTGCTCTGCAACGCCTTCAAAAGAAGTAGTACCGAGAGTTGCAAATGCGATCATGATGGCAAATGAGAGACCCATATCTCCCACACGGTTCATCACAAAGGCCTTCTTTGAGGCAGTTGCATAGGCAGGCTTCTGGTTCCAGAAACCGATCAAGAGGTATGAGGCAAGGCCCACACCCTCCCAGCCGACATAGAGGTTGAGGTATGAATTACCGAGAACTAAGAGCAACATCGCTGCAATAAAGAGGTTGAGGTATGCAAAGAAGCGACGGCGATTTGGATCGTGCTCCATATAGGAGATGGAGTAGATATGAATCAGCGTTCCCACACCTGTAATGAGGAGAACGAAACAGATTGAGAGTTGATCGAGCAGGAGCGCAGCATCAACATTGAAATCTCCGACGACTATCCAGGAGAAGAGCTTCTGGGTAATTGCGCGCTCTTCGGTAGAGCGTCCAAGCATCGCAGTGAGTTGATAGAGGCCAACTCCAAATGAGCTAGCTGCCATCGCAGTTGCAAAGAGGTGTCCCCACTTATCTGTGCGGCGACCACCGAGCAGAAGAGTTGCAGCACCGAAGAGAGGTAATGCAATCAGATATACAAGTGATGAAGATGCATTCATAGTTATCGCTTCAACAAACTAGCATCATCGACAGATGCTGATCGGCGTGAGCGATAAATCGCCACGATAATGGCTAGACCAACTACTACTTCACAGGCAGCAACGACCATGGTGAAGAAGGCCGTGACCTGTCCATCCAAAGTTCCATTGATGCGAGAGAAGGTAACAAAAGCAAGGTTTGCTGCATTGAGCATCAGCTCAATGCACATAAAGACAACGATTGCATTGCGGCGGACCACAACTCCGATAGCGCCGATGGTGAAGAGAATTGCTGAGAGGTAGAGGTAGTTATATGGATTCATTACTTCTCCTCCACAACAGTGGTATCGACAACATCGAGCTGGAACTGGCTTGACTCAAGCATGTCACCGCGGGCCTTAAGGGTTGCAGAGATCGATGTTGGCGCTGGAGTTCCATCAGGAAGGAGCGCTGGAACATCTACAGCGTTGTGGCGGGCATAGACACCAGGACCTGGAAGGCCGGCTGTCTGGGCAAGTGAGCCGGTGCGGAAGCGAGCAATTGCGCTCTCGCGTTGAGTTGGGCGAGCAACTGTGCGCTGGTGATGAGCAAGGACCATTGCGCCGAGAGCTGCGGTAATAAGAAGCGCTGAGATGACCTCAAATGGCCAGACATAATCTGAGAAGAGCAGCTTTGCAATACCTTGAACATTTCCATCAGTGTTAGCTGCCTCGAGTCCAACTGGCTTACGACCAATTGTTGCGCGGCCGATGAGTGAGACCATCAAGCCACCGAAGCCAATCGCTGCAGTAATTGCAATAGGGCGAAGACCCTTAATGGTCTCAGTCAAAGAATCTGATGCATCAACACCGACGAGCATCAAGATAAAGAGGAAGAGCATCATGACTGCGCCGGTATAGACAACAATCTGAACAATGCCCAAGAAGAGCGCTTCTTGAGCGATATAGAAGATGGCAAGAGTGATCATGACCCATGCGAGGAGCAGAGCTGAGTGAACAGCTTTCTTCACCAGCAACATTCCGAGCGCTGCAAGAACAGCAACAGGAGCAAGGATCCAGAACATCACTGCCTCTGGAGTCTGAATAACCATTACTTATCCTCCCCCGCTGTTGTGCCATCGAAGATTGGACCCTGTGATGGATCGGCAGCTTTGACTTCACCGCGGTAGTAGTTGTTCTCATCCATTCCCGGATACATCGGATGTGGTGGCATCACCATTCCTGCACGAAGTGGAGCAAGGAGATCTTCCTTTTCAAAGATCAACTTCTCACGTGATTCATCGGCAAGTTCATACTCATTTGTCATAGTGAGGGCGCGAGTTGGACAAGCCTCAACACAGAGACCGCAGAAGATGCAACGAAGATAGTTGATCTGATAGACCGCACCATGGCGCTCTCCCGGAGAGACCTGATTGCCTGGTGTGTTATTTCCACCTTCAACATAGATCGCATCTGCCGGACATGCCCATGCACAGAGTTCGCATCCGATGCACTTCTCAAGTCCATCTGGGTGGCGGTTGAGCTGGTGGCGTCCATGGAAACGCTCTTCAGTTGGAGCCTTCACATCTGGATATTGAACGCTGAGGTTCTTCTTAAACATCGTCTTGAAGGTGACCCAGAAACCGAGTGCCTGCTTTCCAAGGGGAGCTGGTCCTGGCTGCTCTACCTCAACATAGGAGACATCGTTGATGTCTCTAGCAGCGCCAGACTTCTTTGGTTCTAATGAATTACTCATTGGTGCCTCCTGAAGTTGGTGCCTGGGTTGTAATTGACTGAGATGTCGCACTAAATGATGAGACGCCAGGAAGTTGTGGCAGTGGGAAATCTGGTGCTGCGCCTTCTGGCTGTGGCTTACGCGCCTCCTTCTTTGACTTCTCAAAGAGTGAGGTGATTGCCATGACGATGAGGACGATGCCGAGAGCAAATGCGAGAGCTACTGTGCGAGAGGCACCGTTCTGCTGAATGACTCGAAGTGAGGCAACGATCATGATCCAGAGAAGTGAAGCAGGAATAAGGACCTTCCAGCCAAACTTCATAAACTGGTCATAGCGAAGACGTGGTAGCGATGCGCGGAGCCACATAAAGATAAAGAAGAAGAAGTTGACCTTTAGGAAGAACCAGACGATTCCAAACCAACCACCGAGCCAACTTTCAGTGAAGCCAAGGCCTGGAAGTGCGTGGTAGCCACCAAGGAAGAGAGTCGTTGCAAGCGCTGAGACCGCAATGATGTTGACATACTCTGCAAGGAAGAAGAGAGCGAACTTCAGTGATGAGTATTCGGTGTGGAATCCACCAACGAGTTCGCCTTCTGCTTCAGCTAAGTCGAATGGTGCACGGTTTGTCTCGCCCACCATTGAGATCACATAGATTACAAATGATGGGAAGAGGACAACGACGTTCCAGATATGTCCATGCTGTGATGCGACGATATCTGAGGTCGACATAGAGCCTGCATAGATAAAGACTGCAACGAGTGAGAGACCCATCGCCACTTCATAAGAGATGACCTGCGCGCTTGAGCGAAGTCCACCAAGGAGTGGGTAGGTAGAACCTGATGACCAACCAGCAAGGACAACGCCATAGACGCCGATTGATGTCACAGCCAAGATATAGAGAACGCCGACTGGAAGATCAGTGAGCTGCATTGCAGTCTCTCGACCAAAGAGTGTGACTACGCCAGTCATTGGAATCACTGCAAAAGACATGAAACACATCGCAGCAGCGATGATTGGCGCTGCGATAAAGACGACCTTATCTGCAGCAGCGGGAATGATGTCCTCTTTCAGTGCAAGCTTGACGCCATCTGAAAGTGATTGCAGAAGTCCAAATGGACCAACGCGGTTAGGACCGGTGCGCTGCTGCATCTTTGCAAGGACACGACGCTCAGTCCAGACTGCCATCAAGGTGGAGAGAACACAGATTGCAAAGACAAGTACTGCCTTTACTGCAACCAGCCATGCCGGATCTTGTCCGAGGAGCTCTGCTGTTGTCATGCCTTCACCACCGTTACTAGTTCGCCGTGAACCGCATTGAGTGCGGTGATAGCTTGAGAGCCAAATGAATTACGTGGAATCCAAACTGCATCATCATGGATATCTTCAACCAACACTGGAAGTGTGATTGAGCCGCTGCCATTGGAGATGCGGATTTGATCGCCAGTAACAACGCCTGCTGCAGCTGCGCGCTTTTCCGAAATCACCGCAACTGTTGGACGACGTGTTCCTGCGAGGTTATCTTCACCGCGCTGTAGTGAACCCATATCGAGTAAGCGGCGCCATGATGTGAGAACTGCTTTATCACCAGAGGCAGATGGAGCACTTCCAGCAGATACTGGTGTGAATGGCGCGCGAGCACCATCCCACTTACCGAGTTGAGCAAGCTCACGCGCTGTGGCGGAGACTGTGCCGAGCATGATGGATTCACCCATTGCATCAGCTAGCGCTGAGAGGATGCGGACATCGCTACGGTTAAGTGATTCAGAGACGGCAGCGTCAAATGCGCGAGGGCGACCTTCCCAGTTAAGGAATGATCCCGACTTTTCAGTCACTGCCGCCACCGGAAGAACAACATCGGCAACTTCAGTTACTGAAGATGGTGCAATCTCAAGTGAGATAACAAAGCTCTTCTTTAAGTGAGTGAGCGCTCTGCGATAGTTGAGAAGGTCATGAGCATCAACGCCACCGATTACAACGGCATCGAGTTCGTCATTTCCAAGCGCCTCAATAATCTGCTCAGTTGAACGACCAGGAGTTGCTGGCAATGAGTCAACACCCCATGCAGCAGCGATATCAACACGAGCGGCTGAATCAGCAACTGGACGACCGCCTGGAAGAAGCGTTGGGAAGGCACCTGCCTCAAGTGCACCGCGCTCACCTGCACGACGAGGAATCCAGGCCAGCTTTGCGCCACTCTTCTCAGAAAGAGCAACAGCAGCAGAGATCAGACCTGCCGACTCAGATGCGCGCTCACCCACGAGAATCAGTGACTTTGCTGTAAGTGATACTCCAGCAACTGCCGCAGCTTCACTACCAGGTGCCACCTTGATGAAGTCAGCCTTGAGCTTATCCATCGCGATGGAGCCCTTAGTTGCAATCGATGTGACCTTAAGGCCGCGCTTCTTAAAATTCTTATTAAGACGCAAGAAGACAATTGGTGACTCTTCCTCTGGCTCAAAGCCGAGGAGAAGTACGTGATCTGCTGAATCAATATCGCTGTAGTGAACGGCGAAGTTACCTGCAACCTTGGCTGCAAGGAACTCAGCTTCTTCTGCGGATGAGACGCGTGCACGGAAATCAATATCGTTTGTCTTGAGCGCGATACGAGCAAACTTTGCATAGCCATATGCATCTTCAGTTGTAACGCGACCACCTGTGAGGACAGCAGCTCGCTTACCCTTAAGTCCGGCAGCTGCAGCAGCCAACGCCTCTGGCCATGATGCCTCAACAAGAATTCCTTCTTCATTACGCACAAGTGGCTGAGAGAGGCGATCGAGCGCTGTCACATATTTAAATGCCCAACGACCCTTATCACAGTTCCACTCTTCATTGACTGCAGCATCATCTCCAGCGAGGCGACGAAGTGTCTTTCCGCGACGAACATCGGTGCGCATATCGCAACCAGATGCGCAGTGTTCGCAGGCAGATGGTGTTGAGACCAAGTCAAATGGACGGGCACGGAAACGATATGACGCTCCAGTCAACGCTCCCACAGGACAGATCTGAATCGTGTTACCAGAGAAGTATGAGTTAAATGGATCGTTCTCATAGATACCAACCTGCTGCAGCGCACCGCGGTGGTTGAGCGTAATAAAAGGATCAGATGCGATCTGATTAGAGAAGCGTGTGCAGCGAGCACAGAGAACGCAACGCTCTCTATCGAGCAATACCTGAGATGAGATATTGATTGGCTTCTCAAAGGTGCGCTTGTAACCGTCGAGGCGGTTCTCCGCATTTCCATTGCTCATCGCCTGGTTCTGCAATGGGCACTCGCCACCCTTATCGCAGACTGGGCAATCGAGCGGGTGGTTTCCGAGCAAGAGCTCCATCACACCCTTCTGCGCCTTATCTGCAACTGGTGATGTGAGTTGTGTCTTCACAATCATGTTTGGCTCAACTGGAATTGTGCAAGAAGCCTGTGGCTTTGGAAATGCACGACCATTGATCTCGACATCGACCAAGCATTGGCGGCAGGCGCCAACTGGATCGAGAAGTGGGTGATCACAGAAACGTGGAATCTGGATTCCGAGTTTTTCAGCTGCGCGAATAACAAGGGTGCCCTTTGGCACTGTTACTTCAAAGCCATCGATAACAACAGTGATCATCTCTACTGGAGTTACCTCAGTTGCGGAGTTAGCTACAGTTGTCATTTATTTAGCCTCCGCAAAAAGTGTTGACTTTGTTGGATCAAATGGGCAACCGCCACCTGTTACGTGTGCGATGTACTCATCACGGAAATACTTAATGGATGAAGTAATTGATGAAGTTGCACCATCACCGAGGGCGCAGAATGAACGTCCCATGATGTTGTCACAGAGATCAAGGAGCTTGGCAAGATCTGCCTCAGAGCCCTTACCTTCTTCGAGATCACGCAAGATTTGAACCAACCACCAGGTGCCCTCACGGCATGGGGTGCACTTTCCGCATGATTCATGCTTATAGAACTCGGTCCAGCGAAGAACTGCGCGGACCACACAGGTTGTCTCATCAAAGATTTGGAGCGCCTTGGTTCCAAGCATGGAGCCAGCTGCAGCAACACCTTCATAATCAAGTGGGACATCGAGATGTTCAGCGGTAAAGATTGGAGTGGATGAACCACCTGGTGTCCAGAACTTCAACTGATGTCCCTCACGAACACCACCAGCTAGTTCGAGAATCTGGCGAAGAGTGATTCCAAGAGGTGCTTCAAACTGACCTGGGTTCTTCACATGGCCTGAGAGTGAGTAAAGAGTTGCACCCTTTGACTTCTCTGTTCCCATTGATTGATACCACTCTGCGCCATTGGCCACGATTGCAGGAACTGCTGAGATTGACTCAACATTGTTCACCACAGTTGGTCGGGCATAGAGGCCAGCGATCGCTGGGAATGGTGGGCGAAGACGTGGCTGACCACGGAAACCTTCAAGTGAATCAAGGAGGGCTGTCTCTTCACCGCAGATATATGCACCTGCGCCGATGTGAAGAACAAGATCAATATCTTGACCTGAACCAAAAATATTCTTACCGAGATATCCAGCAGCATAAGCATCTGCAATCGCCTTATTGAGGCGACGAACAACGTGTGTTACCTCGCCGCGGATATAGATAAATGCATGCTTTGCACGGATTGCATAGGCTGCGATGATCACACCTTCGACGAGAACGTGTGGGTTTGCCATCAGTAGCGGCATGTCCTTGCATGTTCCTGGCTCTGACTCATCAGCGTTAACAACGAGGTAGTGCTCCTTGTTATCGCCTTGTGGGATAAAGCCCCACTTCATTCCAGTTGGAAAGCCTGCGCCACCGCGACCACGAAGACCTGAATCCTTCACCAATTGAATAAGGGCATCTGGATCCATACCGAGGGCTTTCTCAGCAGCCTTATATCCACCATTGCGCTTATAGGCATCGATGGTGAATGAATCCTTCTCATCCCAATGTGCAGAAAGGACCGGGGTTAAGAGCGACATTACTTACCTTCCTTTGCAAGCTTGAGACCAAGGAGTGTTGGTTCACCTGCTTGAACACCTTCATGGGCCAATCCATCATCGAGGCCAGCAAGTACTGCTGATGCCTCTTTAAATGTGACGAGGCGGCTTGGGCCACGTGTTGGCGCTGGTGGATTTCCAGCGCGAGCACCATCGACGAGAGCTTTCGCTGATTCGACTGTCTGGTTGTCATAGAACTCCCAGTTAGCCATTACGACTGGCGCATAATCACATGCTGCGTTGCACTCGATATGTTCAATAGAAACTTTTCCATCTGCTGTGACGCCATCATTTTCAAGACCGAGATGCTCTTTGAGAGATTCCAGGATTGCATCTCCACCCATGATTGCGCAGAGGGTATTGGTGCAAACACCGATGTGATATTCACCCGTTGGCTTACGCTTATATTGAGTATAGAAAGTTGCAACAGCTGATACTTCAGCGGTCTCAATTTCAAGAACATCCGAGATTGTTTCAATACCTTCGTTGGTCACATAACCAGATACTGATTGCACATAGTGCAGAAGCGGCATGATCGCAGAGCGCTTACGTGGGTAGCGCGCAACGATTGAATTCATCACATCTAGATTGAGACCGCTATTTACAGTTGTCATTATCGGTCGACGCCTCCCATAACAGGATCGATAGATGCAACAGCGCCGATGATGTCGGCAACCATTCCACCTTCGCTCATTGCAGATGTTGATTGAAGATTGTTAAAGGATGGCTCACGGAAGTGAACGCGATATGGCTTGGTGCCACCATCAGAGACGATATGAGCTGCAAGCTCACCGCGAGGTGATTCAACAGCTGCATATGCCTGACCTGCAGGAACTCGGAAGCCTTCAGTCACAAGCTTGAAGTGGTGAATCAAAGACTCCATGGAAGAGCCCATGATTTCGCGGATGTGGTCGAGTGAATTGCCAAGGCCATCTGCACCAAGTGCAAGCTGTGCTGGCCAGGCAATCTTCTTATCGGCAACCATTACTGGCTGACCATGAGTTGCATCCAACTTATCGATTGCCTGCTCAATGATGCGTAGTGATTGCTCGAGCTCTGCCATACGGATCAAGAAGCGACCGTAGACATCGCAGGTATCTGCTGTGATGACATCGAACTCGTAATTTTCATATCCACAATATGGCTGCATCTTACGAAGATCCCATGGCAGACCAGTTGAGCGAAGTACTGGGCCAGTAATTCCAAGAGTTGTGCACCCAGCGAGATCGAGATAACCGATTCCCTCGGTGCGCTTCATCCAGATTGTGTTTCCAACGAGAAGCTTCTCGTTATCTTTAAAGTTCTTGCGAAGCTCCTTCACGAGTTCGCGCAGACGAATTGTCATTCCCTCTGGAAGATCCTGCTGGACTCCACCTGGACGGACATAGGCCATGTTCAT
>JACCDW010731775.1_pt1 | contig 15644 bp, 8 predicted proteins | sample 7449781 | NCBI WGS metagenome assembly JACCDW01 (sample SAMN15323449, study PRJNA562643) | freshwater metagenome | isolation source: river surface water | place: USA:Blue River Watershed | collected 2017-08-18
ATGCCTCTTACGCCTTGGCCGACCAGACCCTCTACGGCTGGGGCCGCCTGGTGGTCAGCGACCCCCTGGGCCATTGGCTCAAGTGCTTTGCCGCCATTGCCGTGATGGTGACGCTGGTCTATTCGCGCCCCTACGCGGGCGACCGTGACATGCTGCGCGGCGGTGAGCTTTTCAGCCTGAGCCTGTTTGCGCTCTTGGGCATGAGCTTCATGATCTCGGGCCAGAACTTCATCGTGATCTACCTGGGCCTGGAGCTGCTCACGCTCTCGAGCTACGCCCTGGTCGCGCTGCGCCGCGACCACGCGCCAGCGACCGAGGCGGCGATGAAATACTTTGTGCTGGGCGCGATGGCCTCGGGCTTTTTGCTCTATGGCATGTCCATGCTGTATGGCGCCACCGGCAGTTTGCAGATCGACGAAGTGCTCAAGGCCATCGCCTCGGGGCAGATCAAGCACCAGGTGCTGGTGTTTGGCCTGGTCTTCATCGTGGCCGGTCTGGCCTTCAAGATCGGCGCCGTGCCCTTCCACATGTGGATCCCCGACGTTTACCACGGCGCGCCCACCGCAGCGACGCTGATGATCGGCGGTGCCCCCAAGCTGGCCGCGTTTGCCATTCTGGTGCGCCTGCTGGTCGAAGGCCTGATGCCCTTGGCGATCGACTGGCAGCAGATGCTGTCCTTCCTGGCAATCGCCTCGCTCCTGATCGGCAACCTGGCCGCCATTGCCCAGACCAACCTCAAACGCATGCTGGCGTTTTCGACCATCGCGCAAATGGGCTTTGTGCTGCTGGGCTTTGTGGCTGGCGTCATCAATGGCCAGACCACGCTGGCGGCCAATGCCTACAGCTCGGCCATGTTCTATGTGATCGGTTACGTGCTGACCACGCTGGCCAGTTTCGGCATCATCATGCTGCTGGCGCGTCAGGGTTTTGAGAGCGAAGAGATCGCCGACCTGGCGGGCCTGAACCAGCGCAGCCCGCTGTATGCCGGTGTCATGTCGGTCTGCCTGTTCTCGCTGGCTGGCATTCCGCCCATGGTCGGTTTCTACGCCAAGCTGGCGGTTTTGCAGTCGCTGATCGCTTCGGGCCAGGGCTTCTACATCGGCCTGGCCATCTATGCCGTGCTGATGTCGCTGATCGGTGCTTTCTACTACCTGCGCGTGGTCAAGGTCATGTACTTTGACTCTCCCGTGACCGCCACCACCGTCTCGGCCCCGGCCGATGTGCGCGTGGTGCTCTCGCTCAACGGCCTGCTGGTGCTCGTGCTGGGCATCGTGCCAGGCGCCTTGATGGCTCTGTGCGCGCAGGCCGTCAAGAGCATGCTGGCCTTGTAAAAACGCATGTCGCAGTCCCTGCAGATTGGTGTGGTGCTGGTGCTGGCTCTGCTGGCCGCCAATCTGCCTTTTGTGAACCACCGTGTCCTGCTCCTGGGTCCGCTGCGTGCGCCCAAATCCCTGGCCTGGCGCTTGCTCGAACTCGTCCTGCTGTATTTCGTGGTCGGCGGCATTGGCTTGCTGCTGGAGCAACAGGCTGGCCAGATTGCCCCCCAGGGCTGGGAGTTTTACGCGGTCACCGGGGCCATGTTCCTCACGCTGGCCTTTCCTGGCTTTGCCTACCGTTACCTGGTGCATCGCCGCGCCTGATGTGCCTCCTGCGAGACGGGTGTTTCTCCTTGCACCTGTCACCCTCGGACTCGGTCCGAGGGTCCATGCAAGTGCAGCAGGGTGGATGCCCTGGTCAAGCCAGGGCATGACAAGCAAGAAACCAAGACCATGTCCGATGAGCACCTGACCGAACAGCCGATCGCGCAGCAAGAGCTGTTCAAGGGCGATTTCCTGCACGCCTTTCGCGACACCGTGCGCCTGCCCAATGGCTGTCTGGCCACGCGCGAATACATCCGGCACCCGGGCGCCGTGGTGGTGGTGCCCTTGCTGCAAGACGCCCAGGGCCAAACCCGCATCGTGCTCGAGCGCCAATACCGCCACCCGGTCGGTCAGGTCATGGTCGAGCTGCCGGCGGGCAAGCTCAATCCCGGCGAAGACCCGCTGCTGTGCGGTCAGCGCGAACTGCTCGAAGAAACCGGCTACCAGGCGCGCGAATGGGCGCGGGCCGGGCAGATGCACCTGGCGATCGCGTATTCGACCGAAGTCATCCACATCCACTTTGCGCGTGGCCTCACTCAGGGCGCCCGGCAGCTCGACGAGGGCGAATTCCTCGATGTGTTCACCGCCACGCCACAAGAGCTGATGGCTTGGTGCCGCGAGGGGAGGGTCACCGACGCCAAAACGCTCAGCTGCATGGTCTGGGTGCACAATGTGCTCTCGGGTGCCTGGCCCTTGAATTGGCAGGCCCTCGAACCCATTTGCGCCCCATGAAAGTCCTCAACCTGCAATGCTGCCACGGCCACGCCTTTGAAGGCTGGTTCGCCTCGCACGACGATTTCGAATCGCAGCGCGAACGCGGCTTGCTGACCTGTCCGGTGTGCAACGAGGCCGAGGTCAGCAAGATGCCTTCGGCCCCGCGCCTGAACCTCGGTGCAGCGGCGGCTTCCGACAAGACGCACGTGCCAGCGGCAAGCCCTGCCCCGGTGCAGGATGTGGCGCAGCTGGCACCGCAGCAGCTGCAGGCCGCCTGGATGAAGATGGTGCGCCATGTCATGGCCCACACCGAAGACGTGGGCACCCAGTTCGCCGAAGAGGCGCGCAAGATCCACTACGGCGAAACTGAAAACCGCAACATCCGTGGCCAGGCCAGCCGCGAGGACACCGAGGCCCTGCTCGAAGAGGGGATCGAAATCCTGCCCTTGCCGGTGCCAGCCGGACTCAAAGAGCCGCTGCAGTAAACCTGCTGCCATTCATTGCCTGGCTGGCCTTCTCTGTCTTCGCCCGATGATTTTCTCTGTCATTGCCCGGCTGGTTTCCTCTGTCATCGCTTGGCTGGGTTCCTCTGTCATTGCCCTGCTGCGTTCCTCTGTCATTGCCCGGCTTGACCGGGCAATCCATGGATTCTCGGGTCAAGCCCGAGAATGACACTGCAAGCGAGAATGACACTGCAAGCGAGAATGACACTGCAAGCGAGAATGACACTGCCATCTGAGAATGACACAGCCAGTGGCAAATCACACAGCAAGCCCCACAATGACAAGGCAGGCGCCAGATCCGTTGTGATGCCATGACCCGTGTGACCATTCCTGAATCCGAAGTCGGACTGACCGCGATCCGTGCGCAAGGCCCGGGCGGGCAAAACGTCAACAAGGTCTCCAGCGCGATCCAGCTGCGTTTCGATGTGCGCGCCAGCAGCCTGCCCGAAGACATCAAGGCCCGCTGGTTGCTGGCGGTGGGCAACCAGCTCACGGCCGATGGCGTGCTCATCCTCAAGGCCCAGCGCTACCGCACGCAAGAGGCCAACCGGCAAGACGCCTGGGCGCGGCTGTATGCGCTGCTGGCGCGCTACCAACGGGCACCCAAAAGCCGCAAGGCCACCAGGCCCACCCGTGCCTCCGTGCAGAGGCGCCTGCAAAGCAAGGCGCAGCACAGCCTGCTCAAGGCCAGCCGCCGTCAGGCCGATTGAAACGCGGCCAGACCCTGGCGCAGCGCTTGCGCCAGCGCATCCGGCGCATCGGCCGCCACCAACGTGCGCCGAGGCATGCTGCGCAGCCAGGTGAGCTGGCGCTTGGCCAGCTGCCGCGTGGCGAAGATGCCGCGTTCGCGGATCTCGGCCTGCGGCCAGCCTTCGTCGAGCCCTTGCCAGGCCTGGCGGTAACCGACACAGCGCATCGAAGGCAGGTCGGGGTGCAGATCGCCGCGTGCGCGCAGGGCGCGCACCTCATCGAGAAAGCCGGCGGCCAGCATGGCGTCAAAGCGCTGCGCGATGCGTTCGTGCAGCCAGTCGCGCTCGGTCGGCTCCAGGCTGATGATGGGTATGCGCAGGATCGAGGCCGCACTGCGCGCCTGTTGGTGAAAGGCCGAGAGTGCCTGGCCGGTCATGGTCCAGACTTCGAGCGCGCGGCCAATGCGCTGGCTGTCGCCCGGTGCCAGGCGCGCGGCGGTGATCGGGTCCACCGCCTGCAATTGCGCGTGCAGCGCAGGCCAGCCCAGTTCGGCAGCGCGTTGCTGGATCTGCTCGCGCACCTGCGGGTCGGCCGCAGGCATGTCGTTCAGGCCCTCGGTCAAGGCCTTGAGGTAGAGCAGGGTGCCGCCCACGATCAGCGGCGTTTTGCCGCGCGCGCGGATGTCGGCCACCAGGCGCAGGGTATCGCGCGCAAAATCGGCCGCGCTGTAGGCCTGCGTCGGCTCGAGGATGTCGATCAGGTGGTGGGGCACGGCGGCCAGCTCTGGCGGACTGGGCTTCGCGGTGCCGATGTCCATGCCGCGGTAGACCAGGGCCGAGTCCATGCTGATGATCTCGGTCCCGCCTTGCGCGGCCAGCGCCTGGGCCAGGGCCAGGGCTGCGGCGGTCTTGCCGCTGGCCGTGGGGCCGACCAGCGCGATGGCATCCACAGCGGCGGTGTTCATGCGGGCTTGCGCACCTCGAGCGTGCGGCTGTGGCGTTGCACCGCCGTCCAGGCCACCACGGCGATCACGGTGCTCCACAGCAGCACACCATGTGCCAGGGCAAAAAGCGGCTTGTCCATGCCCTGGGCCAGCCAGATCCCCGTGAGGAAAGCCCCCACCATCATCAAAAAGCCGTTGAGTGCCGAGGCGGTGCCGGCCTGGTGCGCAAAAGGTGCCACGGCGGCACTCTGGCCGCAAGGCTGGTGCACGCCGTGGCCCAGCATGAACAGGTAAAACGGCCCCATCACGGCCCAGGCGCCGTACCAGCTGTGCTCAGACCCCCAGTGCGCCAGCAAGGCCAGCAGCGCACCGCCGCTGAGCGTGAGCGCGGCGGCCACGCCCACGGTGCGGTGCATGCTGGTGCGCCTGAGCATCCAGCGGCCCCAGAAGGTGCCCACAAAGTAGGCAAAGGACATGCTGAACATGAAGAAGCCGTAGGCGGTTTTGCTGTAGCCCAGCTCGCGTGTGAAGACAAACGACGAGGTGGCCAGGAAGGCAAACAAGCCCAGAAAAGAGGCCGAGGACAAGGTGCACCAGGTCAGAAACACCGGGTTTTGAATGATCTGCCGATTGGCGCGCCAGAGTGCGCGCCAGTGCAGCGCATCGTGGCGCGGGCGGGCCAGCGTTTCCTCGAAACGCCAAAACAGCAGCCCCAGGGTGACCAACCCAAACAGCGTCACCGACAGCAGCGCCACGCGCCAGCCCAGCCAATCGCTGAGCAGGCCGCCCACGGGCGCGCTGGTGCAGGCGATCACGCCCAGGCCCGACAGCGCCTGCGACATGACCTGCGCGCCTTCGTGCGGCTGGAACAGATCGCGCACGATGGCGCGTGCGGCCATGACCGCCGCGCCCATGGCCGCACCTTGTGCAGTGCGCGCGGCGATCAGCGCCTCCACGCTGGGGGCCAGCGCACAGCAGATCGAGGCCAGCACATAGGCGCTCATGCCTACCAGCAAGATGGGCCGCCGCCCAAAGCGGTCAGACAGCGGGCCCCAGACCAGCTGCGAGAGGCCGAAAGCCAGCAAGAGCGCGGTCAGCGTGAGCTGGATTTCGCCCATGCTCGCTGCCAGGCTGTCGCGGATGGCGGGCAAGGCCGGCAAGTACAGATCCGTGGTCACGGCCTGCAGGCCCAGCAGCAGGGCGAGCAATAGAACGATCAGATGGCGGTGCATTGGCATGGATGTTTCTCAGTCATCCTCGGGTTTGGCCCGAGGAACCATGGATTTGCGCTTTCGCGGCAATGACATGCCTGGGCGCAGTGGTGAGGCGTCATGCCGCTCAGCGCCCCCGCAGAAAGAGCGCATCCAGATCGCGCATCGTCATCTGGCGCCAGGTGGGCCGGCCATGGTTGCACTGGTCCGAGCGCTCGGTGGCCTCCATCTGGCGCAGCAGGGCGTTCATCTCGGTCAGCGTGAGCTGGCGGTTGGCGCGCACCGCGCCGTGGCAGGCCATGGTGGCCAGGATCTCGTTTTGCGCGCGCTGCACCACGGTGCTCGCATCGTGCTGGGCCAGCTCGGCGAGCACGCTGCGCGCCAGCTCGACGGCGTCGCCCTGCGCCAGGCTGGTGGGCACGGCGCGCACCGCCAGGGTTTTGGCCGAGAGCGGCGAGATTTCGAGGCCCAGTTGCGCCAGGGCCTCGGCCGCGCTCTCTGCGGTGGCCACTTCGGTGGGCGTGGCGGCAAAAGTGGTCGGGATCAAGAGCGGCTGGCTGGCGATGCGGCCTGCGTCAGCGCCCAGCTGCTGCTTGAGTTTTTCGTAGACGATGCGCTCGTGCGCGGCGTGCATGTCGACCACCACCAGGCCCTGTGCGTTCTCGGCCAGGATATAGACGCCATGCAGCTGCGCGATGGCGCGGCCCAGGGGCCAGTGGGGGTCGGCCTGATCGGCGGTTTCGGGGCGGGAGGTGGGCGCAGGGGCAGCCCATTCGGCCATGCGCTCTTGCGCGGTGGGCGCGGTCTGTGCCGCAGCTTGTGGCGTCCACAGCGCTTTGAGGTCTGCCATGGCGCGTTCGGCGTCCACGCGCGGGCGCTCGAAGCGCAGTTCAAAACGTGGCTCGGCGCGTGACTCGAGTGCCATGCTGCCCTGGCGCCAACTGGCCGACTCGGGCAAGGCCTGCGGCGCGGGGCTGGGCTGCAGGTTCAGCGGCGCGTTGCTGCTTTCAGCCAAAGCCTGAGAACGCGGCGCGGCCAGAGCCTGCTCGATCGCACGGCGCACGGCTTGGTGCACCTGACGGCTGTCGCGAAAACGCACCTCGATCTTGGTGGGGTGCACGTTGACATCCACCAGTGTCGGATCGATCTGGATGAAAAGCGCGTAGGCCGGTTGTTTTTGGCCGTGCAGCACGTCTTCATAGGCGCTGCGCGCGCCGTGCATGACCACCTTGTCGCGCACAAAGCGGCCGTTCACATAAGCGAACTGGTGGTCCGGGCGCGAGCGCGCGGCGTCGGGCGTGCCCGCACGGCCCACGATGTGCATGGGCCCGATCTGGAAATCGACCGCGATGGATTGCGCTACAAACTCATTGCCCAGCACGTCGCCCAGGCGCTGTTCCAGCCCGGCCGCGCCCGGGTGCACGCGCCACTGCTCGACCAGTTTGCCCTCGTGCCAGATGGCAAAGCTCACATCGGGGCGCGCCAGCGCATGGCGGCGCACGGCCTCGATGCAGTGCGCCAGTTCGGTGCTGTCACTCTTCAAAAATTTGCGGCGGGCAGGCGTCGAGAAAAACAGTTCCTTGACTTCGACCGTGGTGCCCACGGCGCGCGGCGCGGGACGCACCTCGCCGGTGCGGCCATCGAGCGCGAAGGCGCTGGTCTGACTGTCCGTGCGAGAGAGCAATGTGAGTTCGGACACCGAGTTGATGGCCGCCAACGCCTCGCCGCGGAAACCCATGGTCATGACCGACTCGAGGTCATCCAGGTTGCCGATCTTGCTGGTGGCGTGGCGCTTGAGGGCGGTGGCCAGCTCATCGGGGGCGATGCCGCCGCCGTCATCCTCCACGGCGATCAGGCGCGTGCCGCCTGCCAAGAGGCGCAGCGTGATGTGCTGTGCGCCCGCGTCCAGCGCGTTGTCCACCAGTTCGCGCACCACTGAGGCGGGGCGCTCAATCACCTCGCCTGCGGCGATCTGGCTGATCAGCTCATCGGGGAGTTCGCGGATCGGCCGGCGCGCGGCCGCAGGGGTGTTGGTGTCGCTCACGGGGGAATTTTAGAAGGCCCAAGCTGCAGTCATAGAATCGTAAAAAAATAAAACAAACACCAAATAAATAAAACTAAAAACCTCATATATGTATACTCCGGCGAAAAATGAATACCAAATGGCGCTTAATGCCAAAAGATTTGTTGGGAGTGGTTCATGAAGTGTTTGGTGGTGAGGGTGTTGGGACTGGTGGCTGGCTTGTCAGGTGGGGCATGGGCCCAAGACGCTGGGGTCCTGCGGCAACAGATCGAAGGCAACCGACGCATTGAATTGCCGCAACGCGTGCTTCCCGACGGTGCCGCCAAAGCGGTTCAGCCCTTAGCGCAATCGCGCCAAAAGCCAGTGTTGCAGATCAAGCGTTTTAGGTTTTTGGGCAACACCGTGTTGAGTCCGCAAGACTTTGAACCGCTGCTTGCCGAATATGCCGGCAAGGCGCTGGATATTGAGCAACTGCGCGATGTGCTGGGGCCGCAGGTGGCTGAGCTCTACCGGCGCAAAGGCTGGGTGGTCAATGTCTCTTTGCAAGAGCCGCTTTCGCCGCAGAACGAAGAGGTCGTCTACAACATCACCGAAGCGCGATTGGGCCGGGTACTGTTCGAGGGCAACGTACCCGCGCGGGTCAGCAAAGAACTTGTTTTGGAAGTGTTTGCGTATCAGCTGGGCACTCAAAACCGTCTGAACAACCTGAACGTCGATCGCGCCTTGCTGCTGGGCAGCGACTTGCCGGGGGTGACCGTGGCTGCCAGGCAAAGAGCGGGGCAGGCTCAGGGCCTCACCGATGTGGTCGTGACCGCTCAAGACAAGCCCGCTTTGGCCGGCGACATCACGCTCGACAACACGGGCTCACGCTCTACCGGGGCCCAGCGCTGGGCGGCCAATGTGGAGTGGCGCAGCCCCACGGGCCACGCCGATGCTCTGGCAATCTCGCTCATGCACACCCAGGGCAGCGATTACGGGCGATTGGGGTACACCATGCCTGTGGGCCGTGATGGCCTGCGCGTCGGTGCCAATGTGTCCAAACTGCAATACGAGGTGGTGGCGCCAGAGCACCTGGCCTTGGGTATTCAGGGCAGCTCTGCTTCGGCCGGCTTGGAGCTCAATTACCCGCTGGTGCGCGCGCGCGATCGCAACCTCTATCTGAGCGGCAATTATGACCACAAAGGCTTTGACAACCGCAATAAATCGGATGGCACCACTTCCAATTACGAGCTGGATAACTTCACCCTGGGCTTGACAGGAAACTTGTTCGATAACTGGGGTGGCGGTGGCGCTAACAGCGCCAACCTCAGTCTGGTGCGTGGTCGCGTGAATTTGGATGGTTCACCCAACCAGGGCAGTGACCTCAGAACCGCCAATACCCAAGGCTACTTCACCAAATTGCGCTACACCTTTTCGCGCCAGCAAACCCTGACGCCCTGGGTTTCGCTCTCAGCCGCCTACACCGGGCAAATCGCCAATAAAAACCTCGACGGCTCCGAAAAAATTTACCTCGGTGGTGCCAGTGGCGTGCGCGCATATCCTTCCAGCGAGGCTGGTGGCAGTGATGGGCATTTGCTCAATCTTGAAGTGCGCGCCCGATTGGCCGATGGTTGGGACGCCAGCGTTTTCTACGACTGGGGCCGAGTCAAGCAATACCACGACACCCGCTTCAGTGGAGCGCCAGCCAACAACACCCTGGCCCTCAGCGGTCGTGGTGCCTCGCTGTCCTGGCGCAGTGCCCAGGGCCTCATCCTCAGGGCCACCTGGGCCCACCGCAACGGCGCCAACCCCAACCCTACCCCCGCCGGCAACGACCAGGACGGCAGTTTGAAGTTCAACCGCTTCTGGCTCAGCGCCAGCTACGCGTTCTGATTCTCAACCTGAGCAGACCGTCCCCCTCTTTTTGAGCGTACCACCTCACGAGGCTCCTCATGAACAAGCAGTACCGCATCGTCTGGAATGAAAGCACCCACACCTGGGTGGCCGTGTCTGAAATTGCCCGCTCGCACGGCAAGAGCAAAGGCGGGCAAAGCAGCGGTAGCGGACGGTTGATGCGGTTGGTGCTCAAGCCTATTGCCATGGCCTTGGCCATGTGGGGGGGGCTGGCATTGGCGGCGCTACCGGCTGCGAACCAACTGCCCACGGGCGGACGGGTGGTGGGGGGGCAGGCCACGATTGGGCAGGTGGGCGATGCGGTGCTCAACGTCAATCAGACCAGTCAATCGGCGGCCATCAACTGGAACACCTTCAACCTCGGCAATGCCGCCACAGTCAATTTCTTGCAACCCAGCAGCAGCGCTGCCGTACTCAACCGTGTGCTGGACGCCAACCCCAGCCAAATTTTTGGCCGCATCACAGCCCAGGGCCAGGTGTTCTTCAGCAACCCGAACGGCATGTACTTTGGCAAGAGCGCCATGGTGGACGTGGGTAGCCTCACTGCCACCACACACAGCATCAGCACGTCCGATTTCATGGCGGGCAACTACCGCTTCACACGGGATGGCGCCACCGGCACCATCGTCAACGACGGCACCATCCAGGTCGGCTTGGGCGGTTATGTGGCACTGCTGGCCCCGGAGGTGCGCAACCACGGCGTGGTGCTGGCGCAAATGGGCACGGTGGCCTTGGCCGCCGGTGAAGCGTTTGAGCTGCAGTTTCAGGGTTCGCAACTGAGCAGCGTCCAGGTCACGCCCAGCACTGTGCAAGCGCTGGTTGAAAACGGTCAGGCGGTGGTTGCCCCTGGGGGCTTGGTCATTCTTTCGGCCAAAGCAGTGGACCAGTTGCAAGGCAGTGTCATCAACACGGGCGACCTCAACGTCACAGCCATCGAAGGAAGGGCAGGCCAAATCGTGCTGGAGGCCTCGACCAAAACCCAGGTCAGTGGCAACTTGCTGGCCAACAGCGAAGACGGTCAAGGCGGCCACGTCACCATCACGGGTAAGGACATTCTGTTGGACAGCCGTGCGCGTCTCGAAGCCAAAGGCACCACTGGGGGGGGCACCGTGCTCGTGGGCGGCGATTGGCAAGGCAGCAGCAGCCTGCCGCAGGCCACCACTGTGACCATGGAGACGGGCGCCAGCATCGACGTCAGTGCCACGCAAATGGGCGACGGTGGCAAGGTGGTGCTTTGGAGCGATGTGCACGATGCCAACGGCCAGACCACGGCGCATGGCAGCATCAGCGCGCGCGGCGGTGCGTTCGGGGGCAACGGTGGCCAGGTGGAAACCTCGGGCCACCAGGTGGACGCGGCAGGGCTCAAGGTCAATGCCGGCGCGGACAACGGCCGAGGGGGCTTGTGGCTGCTGGACCCGTTCAACTACACCATCGACGCCACAGCGGCCAGTACCATCAAAACCTCGCTGGACGTGGGCACCAGCGTCACCATTGACACCGCCAACGCCAGCTCTGGCAGCATCAATGGCGGGTCGGGTGCGGGCGCCATCGCCATCAACAGCAACATTGCCAAGACGATGGGCGGCGATGCCACCCTGACCTTCAAGGCCGCATCTTCGATTGTCTTGGGATCCAGCACGGCCATCTCTAGCACCTCAGGCAAGCTCAATCTGGTGCTCTGGACCAATACAGGTGGTTTTGTTTCTGGTTCGACAACGGGTTTTGTCCAATTGGGAGCGAGCTCTTCGATCAGTACGAACGGCGGCCATGTCTGGATCGGTGGCAGCAACACCAATGGCGGCAGCACCACCTGGAACGGTTTGACTGTGGGCGATGGCAGTGCGGGGTTCAGTGGCACAGGGAATATTTTGGGGGTGAGCTTTTACGGAGCCATCAACACCGGTGGTGGCCATTTCTTGGTCAACAGCAAAGGTGAAAATACCGGCGCTACCAATAGTTGGACCGAAGGCGTACTGTTTGAAAACGGCAGTAGCCTGTCAACAGGGGCTGGCGATATCACCATCATCGGCACGGCAGCGCCAGGCAACAACGCACTTGCTGCAGGTATTGAAATGCGCGGAGGGCCGGTCACCGCGACCACCGGATCCATTTCGATCATCGGCACAGGCTCTAGCACAACGACAACGGGTTCGGTATTTGGCATCAAGACGGGGGGGGTTTCTGGAAATATTGTCAGCAGCAACGGGAGCATCATCATTACTGGCTCCGCAGCAGGAGGCGCCGGCAGCACGGTTGTGGACATTCAAAATGACATCTCCACTGTCTCCGGTGGAGGTGGGGTCAGTTTAAATGGTGGGCTTATTCAAGGTTCAGGCGGATTGACTGCGGCAGGCAACACGGTCACCTTCAACGCTTCAGGAAACGGCGCTTACAGTGGCGCGATCACCGGAACGGCTGGTGTTATCAAGACGGGCGGGGGGATCCAAACACTCAGCGGGAATAACTCGTATACCGGCGCGACCACAGTGAATGCAGGTACTTTGCGTGCCGGCAGATCCAATGCCTTTGGCAATAACTCGGCCGTCACCTTGGCCAATGTGGCTGGGACTACGCTGGACTTGAACAACTTCAACGTGAGCATTGGCTCCCTGGCGGGTGGTGGCACCACAGGCGGCAGCGTGACACTGGGCACGGGCACACTGACCACAGGCGGCAATAACACCAGCACCACCTACAGCGGCACGATCAGCGGCACCGGGGGGATCACCAAAACCGGTACGGGCAACCAGACCTTCAGTGTCAACGGAAGCTTCCTGTCCTACACCGGGGCCACCAACGTCAACGGTGGAACGCTGACCCTGTCCACGCTGGACCGCTCGTCATTGGGCAGCTCCAGCCTCAACATCAACAACGGCTCCACGCTGACCTTGCTGGGCTCGGCTGGGGCCTTGCGCTGGGATTTGGCCAAGACCTGGAACTTTGATGCCACGGGCGGCAACACGCTCAATATCAGCAACACCAACTTGGTGTTTACGGGCGACAACACTTTTGTCACCAATGGCGGGGCCAGCAATACCATCAACATGACAGGTTTTGGCATATTCAACCTTACCCTCAGCACACAGACGGCGATTTTCAATGTGGCTGCAGCGACGGGTGGTGCGGCAGGGTTGGTGGTCAATGGACCCATCGTTAACCCGGGTGGACTGACCAAGACAGGTGCAGGCCTCTTGAGATTGACGGGGGCCAACACCTACAGCGGCACCACCACCATCAGCGCGGGCACCCTGCAGGTGGGCAACGGCGGCACCAGTGGCACGTTGGGTTCAGGCGCCATTACCGACAACGGCACGCTGACCTTCAACCGCAGCGACGCACTCACGGTGGCCAACGTCATCAGCGGCACAGGCGCCCTGACCCAGGCGGGCTCGGGCACGACCACGCTGACGGGCGCTAACACTTATACGGGCAGCACCACGGTCAGCGGGGGCATCCTGAAGTTGTCGCCCACAGCGTCGATCGTTTATGGCACGTCTGGTTATGCCATTTCCAGTGGGGCCACCCTGCAAATCGATATCGCGGCAGGACTGGAAGCCCATGCAGGCGGTGCTGGTGGTGTGACCTACAGCGGTGCGGGCACGGTTTTGAAAACTGGTGCGGGCAGCTGGAGGCATCAGAACGGCAATGTCACGTTTGCCCTGGACAGTGGATCTTTGATCAATGTGCAGGAAGGTACGTTCATCGACCCCTTTGACGTCGCATTCACCGCTACATGGACCAACAACAAGTCCAACCTCAATGTGGGCACTGGTGCTACGTTTTATGGTGAAGCGTTTGGTGTGAATGTGAACACCTTGACGGGTGCCGGCACAGTCAACCTTGGTCGACTGGGGGTGACGGGAACCCTGAACGTGGGGGTGGACGGCGGTTCTGGCACCTTCAGTGGGACCATTGTGGATAACACCAGCACGACGGGTAACGCGCTGGTCAAGCTGGGTGCGGGCACGCAAATCCTGTCGGGCACCAACACCTACACCGGCACCACCACGGTGAGCGCCGGCACCTTGCAGGCCGGCAGCACCAGCGCCTTTGGCAGCAGCTCGGCGGTCACCTTGGCCGATGTGTCTGGCGCCACCTTGGCGCTCAATGGCTACAACGTCAGCATTGGCTCGCTGGCCGGTGGTGGCACCACCGGCGGCAACGTCACCTTGGGTGCGGGCACGTTGACCACGGGCGGCAACAACACCAGCACGAGCTATGCCGGCGTGATCAGCGGCACCGGTGGCCTGACCAAGAGCGGCAGCGGCACCCAAACCCTGAGCGGCAGCAACACCTACAGCGGCACCACCACCATCAGCGCGGGCACGCTGCAGGTGGGCAACGGCGGCAACAGCGGCACGCTGGGTACGGGGGCTGTGGTGGACAACGGCACCTTGACCTTCAACCGCAGCGATGCGATCACAGTGGCCAATGCCATCAGTGGCAGCGGCGCTGTCGTACAAGCGGGCAGTGGCACCACCACACTCACGGGCAGCAACACCTACAGCGGCACCACCACCATCAGCGCGGGCACCTTGGTCATCCAAAACGATGCCCCGACCACCGCGTCGAGCAAATTCACCGGCCCGGGCAGTCTGACCATCCAGTCTGCGGGCGCCAGCTTCACCTCGGCCTTCAGCACAACGGGCTGGACGTTTGACAGCGTCACCCGATTGGGCGGCCTCACGCTGGGCAAGGCTGGCAACACCGCAGCCATCACCGTGGTCGGCGCCACCAGCGTGGCGGGCCCCATCAGCATCTTCGCAGGCGACATCGCCATCAATGGTGCGCTCACCGCCAGCAGCAACACCATCACCCTGACCAGCTCGGGCAACGTCACCCAAAGCGCGGCTCTGACGGCCAGCAATCTGCTGCTCTCGGGGGGCAACGTCACCTTGGGCAACACCGGCAACGCCATCGACACCCTGGCGGCCACCGGCGTGAGCGGTCTCACCTACGTGGACAGCGATGCGCTGTCTGTCGGAACGGTGGGCAGCACGAGCGGCATTTCGGCCAGCGGCTTGGTCAGCGTCGCCACCGTGAGCGGCAACCTGAGCGTCACGCAAGCGATCAGCACCAGCAACACCAGCGCCAGCGCGCTCACACTCAACGCCAGCAGCGCCACCAACGCGCTCACCAGCACCGGCGGCGACCTGCTCTTCAGCGGCAGCGGCACGGCCTCGGTCGGCTCGGGCGGCACCGCCAAGCTCTACACCGGCAGCCTGAGTGGCAGCACCGGCGTGGCCACGCTGGTGGGCGGCAGCGGCTCGGGCCGCTTCCGCTATGGCAGCGACGAAAGCACCAGCAACTACAGTCTCGCGCTGAGCACGGGCCTGAACGCCATTTACCGCGAGCAGCCGACCATCACGCGCTCGGTGGACAACAAGACCATCACCTATGGCGATGCCTTGCCCACTTACACCTTCACGGCCACAGGCGGTAGCAACGGCGACACCAGCGCCAACATGCTGGGCGGCGGCACGGCACCGAGCGTGAGCGTGGGCGGCAGCCAATCCGCATCGAACAACTACACCGCGGGCTCGCACACCTTGAGCGCCACTGGGGGCGCCACCACCAGCCCGCTGGGCTATGCGATCAGCGCCAGCACCACCTCGGGCACGCTGACGGTCAACAGCAAGGCGATCACGATCAGTGGCATCACGGCCTCGAACAAAACCTATGACCGGACCACCGACGCCACCGTCAGCACTGCTGGCGCCAGTGGCTGGATTGTGGGTGACGTGGTCACGGTCAGCGCCACGGGCACGTTTGACACCAAGAACGTGGGCACAGGCAAGACGGTGACGCTGTCCAGCAGCTACAGCGGCGCGGATGCAGGCAACTACCTGATCACAGACCAGGCCAGTACGACGGCTAATGTTACGCCCAAGACGGTGAGCCTGTCGGCGAGCAAGACCTATGACGGCAGCAAGGACCTGACGGGGGCGGTGAGTGTCACCACTGGTGTGGGCGGCGAGACGCTGGACTACACGGGAGCCATGGCCAGCAACAGCCACGTGGCCACGG
>JACCDW011479969.1_pt1 | contig 15642 bp, 16 predicted proteins | sample 7449781 | NCBI WGS metagenome assembly JACCDW01 (sample SAMN15323449, study PRJNA562643) | freshwater metagenome | isolation source: river surface water | place: USA:Blue River Watershed | collected 2017-08-18
ATGAACTCTGCGCCGCCTCGTAACGTTGGGCGACATCATTCGCATTAGCAGAGTAGTAATCCAGGGTCGAGGAGTCCATTGGGTTCAATTATGTGGCCACCGCTAGGCTCAGGCCATGAGCCTTGAGCCTTGAGATGGCAAAATTCTGGAATCACCTCTGACGATCATGGCATTCAGCATAGAAGACCTAGGGGACATCGACTTGATCATTGGCCAATGGTGCCTGGACAAGGTCCCGCCCGAACTCAAAAACCAGGTTGACCACGACTACGAGGTCGATGGTCAGTCTGTGACGATTTTCGAGGTCAGGCCACTTTGGCGGGGACAACTAGGCCAGACGACTCGCAGACCGTTTGCCAAGTTCCGCTATGTCAAATCCAGCGAGCTCTGGCACATCTACTGGATGCGCCAGACAGGAAAGTGGGAGTCTTACGAGCCAGCCTCAGCTGCCTGTGGGCTTGAAGAAGCACTCGACATCATCGAGTTGGACACATACGGCTGTTTTTTCGGCTGATCGCAGCCGACTCACACCACCGGTACTTCAGTGTACGTCGGCACCTATGGGATCGGCCCGAAAGGCCGATTGGCAGCGGTTGCTGCCGGTCGTGACCCGCCTTCAGCTTGGGGCTAATCCCGATCAGCAGTCACTCAAAGTTTCCCGTCTCTTCTTCATCAGTTGACTGTTTTCAGGTGACCAACAGACAATTGCAAAGTTCAGTATCGCAGCAAAGCGATGACTGTCCGCTTACTGTGGCTGCGATCAGGTACTGAGACCCATTCTCAGTCGTAGAGTGAGTCAATTGCAATGACTCAACATTTTCAACAAGGGCTAAGCACTCCACTTTTCAGAGGTAATGTCATGCCCAGACTGTCCTGACATCAAGCTCTCGAACTGCCAAGTGGGGATCCGTGTGCCGGGTGGTGTGGCAGGGGAGCCTCCGAAAATAGAGGCTCCCTATGCCGATTCAAAGGTTGAGTCGGTCAGCATGCACTGTGTGTCCGTTTGCATCGGCTACACAGAAGATACAGGGAGACATTCTGCAAGGAACTTTGATACATCCGATACGCATGCCACAGAGCCTGGAACCTCCCTGCTGAAACCAAAAAACAGATGCGCCATGCCTGGATAAATTTTGAAGAACCTTAGTCGGTCTGCTTGTGCAAGGCGAGAAGCCAGCAATGAGGATGCATCCCTGAATACATCGTATTCGGCGGCTGCGATGAAAGACTGAGGCAAAACCTGCACATCGGCAAGCACAGGAACGGCCCGAGGGTCTGAACGCCCCCCGGGATTGGGGACATAGGCTTCGAACATAGACTTGATCAAGTCCAGTTGAGGAAACAGACCAACATTTCCAAACGCTTGCATGGAAGCTGCCGTGGTGTCAAAGCTGAATGCGCCGACGATCCCAACCGCAGCACGCAGCCATGACATCTTGCCTAAACTTATGGCTGCTCCAAAGCCGATGCAGGCACCTGCGGATACCCCCCCAAATGAAATGTTTTCGGTATCCAGCCCCCAAGCTGCACCAGATTCATGCAACCACTGAAGCACGGCAGCAACTTCCTGAACGGCTGCTGGAAATACGTGCTCGGGTGCATGCAGGTAGTCGGCACTGATGACAACACCACCCCATGCGGCTGCAATTTCCCGCATCTGCCGATCGTTCGTCCATTGGTTACCGATTTTGAAGCCGCCTCCGTGTAGAAACAGAAAAACCGGCGCAGGTCTGGAAGACTCGCGGGGGCGATACAGCACCACAGGTACATCCCTAACGGGGCCGGGGATCAAACGTTCGCTGACCTCGAACATGTCAGGACCACCTTGATTCCAATACGAGCGGGCCAGTGTGGCCCGCTCACGGATGTCGGCTATATCAGGACCCACAGGTCCCAGATCTCGGTCAATTTCCGCAGCTTTCTGGAGTGCAGCGCGAAGCTGCGGTTCCAATTGAATGCTTGTTGTCGATACCACAAAGACTCCTTGACGGCCGAGAAATGGATGGTCTAGATGCTCAGGCATCACTTACCGATGTATTTCCAAACCTTGCCATCCACATCGGCTGCCAAAATCGTGGCGGGGATATGCGCGTCGCCTGTGTCACGGAATGTGTATCTGTGTGCGCCCGTGAAAGTTTTCAGGTTGGTGAACTCAGCACGTATCGCCTCACGTGCCTTGACAGGGTCTGAGGTTCCATCGAGTCGAAGCCTTCGCGCGATGTCTGCAAACAGCAAGACGCCATCATAGGAAATCCCCCAGTTGGCGACGTTAAAGGGCAGACCCACAGAGGCATCTGCACGCTTTATGGCCCTTTCGACCAAGGATTTGTAGACCACTGGGTCTGAGCCCGCTGGGCCAGCCTCATTGGTGGAGAAGCCGATCACGTGCCAATTGCGCCCCACATCTCCGACATGATTGATAAACGGACCTGTCCACAGAATGCTGGTATTTAAGACTGGCACGTTAACACCCTGGGTTTTGAGGTCCTTGGCAATCAGCATGGCCTGGGCAGGAAAAGCCGCGGCGAGAATCGCATCAGGGCTTCTGCTCTTGATCTGGATGGCCGCCGCTGAGAAATCGGTTGCGCGAGAGGAAAATTCGACGGTCTCCAGCACCTCAAGCCCTTGTTGTTTTGACAAAGTTGCATAAGCATCGGCGCTGGCCTTGCTGGAGGCCTCACGCACATCGGCCATGATCACGACCTTCTTTGTTTTTGGGAAAGCCTTTAAAAATTCTTTCATGCCGTCAGGCATCAGAGTGTCATCGGCTGGTTGAAGTCGGATGGTCCATGGTCGGATAGTGATTCCAGGCTTGACGGCATTGACACTGATCGCAGGCATTTGGATGCGGTTGGCCAAAGGACTGACGGTTTCCCATTGGGTTCCTGTCATGGGGCCGAGCACAGCAAAGTAACCCTCACCGGCAAATTTTCGGAAAAGCAGGACTGCTTGACCAGGATCTGTTGAAGAGTCCTGAATATCCAATTGCAAAGGACTGCCGTTGATGCCGCCCTTGGCGTTGACATCTTCGACCGCAAGCTTCATGACCAGCTCCTGGGCTTTTCCATATGAAGCTAGGGGGCCTGTCAACGGCGTGATGAGACCCAATTTGACGGGAGGTTTTTGACTTTGTGCCACGACTGTGCCGTGAGCAACCGACAACAGCAGCGCCGCGACGGCGCCGGTCAAAACTGCTCTTTTACTGTTTTTCATGATTTGTCTCCTAAGTGGTTGGGGGTGTGAAATTCAGCGGGTGTGGCACTGACGGTATTGCGCGGCACGCACAAGTGCCTCTTCGATGCGCTTATGCCTTGTTTTGATCACAGATTCGGCCGTAGCGTCCGTGAGGATGTAGAACTCCTGGTCTTTCATGGCTTGCCAAATCCGTTGAGCAACATAATCGGGCGTCACACCTGCGCGCGAAATGGTCTCGCGCAGGAAATCTTGTTCGGGTCTTTGGGTGGGGCCACCCAGCCGCGCCGGCCTGGTGGTGGCGTCGGACAAGTTGGTGGCGACTGCACTGGGGCAAAGTACCGAGACACGCACGTTGGTCAACTTGAGTTCATTTTCCAGTCCTTCGCAGAGGGCAACCACTGCAAATTTCGTCATGGAATAAGCGCCGGTTAGCCAATTGGGGTTGACTTGCAATCCTCCGATGGATGCAGTGCTAAGGAAAAGCGCAGGCTCGCCGTGATTGATCATTCTCGGCAAGATGAAGTGAATGGCGTTTACAACACTCTGGATATTCACATCGCTGACCCAACGCCAATCATTGAGCGGCATTTGGTGCATGGCAACGCCATGCATCGCCACACCTGCATTGTTGAAAGAGAGATGGATGTTTCCGAAGGTGTTCTCTGCGAATTCGGCAAGTCTTTGCACCGAATGGGGTTCGGAAACGTCGCAGACATGGTGTGCAACACGAAATCCTTGGGCTTTGAGTCGGTCTGCTGACGTGGCCAGAGCCACAGGCTGAATGTCAGATAAAACAACGTTCATGCCGTTTTTCGCGAAAAGTTCAGCGGTTGCAGCGCCAATACCAGATGCAGCGCCTGTGACGATGGCGGTTTTACCGCTCCAGTTTTCGTTCATGTGGACTCCTTGATCGGGAAAGAAGGTATCGAAGGACCCAACAAGGCTCCTCCATCGACGGGAAAGATGCTTCCTGTGATGTAACTGCTTGCATCGGAGGCCAAAAGAAGTGCCAAGCCCTGTACCTCATGCGGTTCACCGAGGCGACCCACTGGGATTTTTTGGAGCAGATGACTTTCCACTTCTGGATCGTGCAGCCGGCCGCCTGCGATGCGTGTGCGTATAAATCCTGGAGATATGGCGTTCACTCGTACGCCAAAAGACGCAAATTCGAGTGCCGACTGACGGACAAGCTGGATCACCGCAGCCTTCGCCGTTGCATAAGCGTAAGAGACAAAAGGCTCTGCTCTCATGCCGGCAATAGAGGCGGTCACAACGATGCTGCCTCGCGATTGGGCCTTCATAGTGCTGGCGACAGATTGAATGGAGTTCAAAACGCCCAACAAATTGACTTGCATGATCCGGTCCCACTGGTCGATGGTTTGATCTTGAATACGGCCGCTTATGGCACCAGCCGCGGTGCCAAAACCTGCTCCACCACTGATGCCAGCATTTGCAAATATGCCATCGAGGGTGACTACCTCAGATCTAAAGAATTTAATCGCGGCCTGCAGTGCGATGGCATCAGCGACATCGACTGCGCAATGAGATGCCTGACTACCAAGTCGATCCGTAACCTGGGCCAATTGAGCAGTGTCCTGGTCGATCAATAAAACTCTGGCGCCGTTTGCAATCAAGACTTCAGTGATAGACAAGCCAAGACCACTAGAAGCACCAGTGACGACGTACGAACGTCCTTCAACATCGAACAAACGAGAAGAAGCCGCGCTGGCCAGTGGAGCAATCATGCGGCTTGACCCATATAGCTGGCCATGACTCGAGGGTCTCTGGCCAGATCCCGTGCAGAGCCCTCTAAAGTGATTTCCCCATGCGTCAGAACCATCGCTCGATGCGCGAGATTCAGGGCTTTGGTGACGTTCTGCTCGACGATCAGAATCGATACCCCCGCATCCCTGATTTCAGCCAAAGCCTTGAAAACTTCGTGCGTGAACAAAGGTGATAAACCCATGGAAGGCTCATCCAGCAAAAGCAGTCGCGGTCGGTTGATGATGGCTCTGGCGACAGCGAGCATCTGTTGCTCTCCGCCGGACAGATTACCGGCCAGTTGCTCACTGCGCTCATGCAAACGCGGAAAGCGTTCGTAAACATGTTCGAGCGCCTTCTCCAATGGCACATCGGTAGGTCTGATTTCCCAGGCAATTTGCAAGTTTTCTCTGACCAGCATCGTCTGCAATGTGCCGCGACCTTCGGGAACATGAAGCATTCCTCTACGGGCCAGTTGATGAGCTTTGCTCCTTTCGATGGGCATGCCATCGAAAGTGGCACTCCCCGCAGATAAGGGAAGAATGCCGGAAATAGCGCGCATCAGGCTGGTCTTGCCAGCGCCATTGGCACCGACTACCGCAACGGTCTCACCTTCGCGTACTTCAATGGACACGTTACGCAAGGCTCGGATGGGACCATAGCCAGCAGATAAACCACGAATAGACAAAATCGAATTTTGCATATGCAATGCCTAGCTGTTCGATCCCAGATAAGCTCTGAGGACTTCGCTGTTACTCAGTACCTCGTTGGGTGAACCCTCGGCGATCTTTTTGCCGTAGTCCATCGCAACCAGACGATCAGAGACTTTGCGAATCAAATCCATGTCGTGCTCAACAAGCAAAATGGAATCGACTTTGCTTTTTAGCACTTCGATATCGGAGATCAATTGCCTTGTTTCTGCTTCGTTCATGCCAGCAGCGGGTTCATCCAGGAGCAGCAAGCAGGGTTCGCCAGCCAGCGCGCGTGCAATTTCCAGACGACGTGCGTCGCCATAGGAAAGTGATGAGGCCGGATGATTGGCTTTGGCTGTCAGTTGAAAAAGATCCAGCCAGTACATGGCACGCTCTTGTTCTTCATGGTTGGAGCCAGAGCGAAAAACCGATTGAATCAAGTGGGTCGCATTGTGCTTGTGCGCAACCAGCACATTTTCTAGAACAGACATCCTCTTGAACAAACGAATGTTCTGAAAGGTGCGCCCGACCCCAAGTCGACCGATGTGGTGCATCGACAGCGACGTAATCTCTGATTCCTGTAAAAAAACTTTCCCTGAAGTGGCACGGTAAAAACCTGTGATGGTGTTGATCAGCGCAGTCTTTCCTGCCCCATTAGGTCCAACAATGCCTAAGACTTCGCCTTGACGTACGTGCAGATTAAGGCCATCCAGCGCACGAACGCCTCCAAAATGTTTAGAAAGATCAGTGACAGTCAGAATGTTTTCTTCTTTCATGACTCACCTGTAGAAACTGTTTTGCGCGTGGCAGGCTTCCAGCGACTGGTCAGCATACGGAAAGCCAACAGGCCCTGCGGTCTGAAAAGCAGCATCAGCAAAATGGTCAAGCCAAAGACCGTTGGTCGCCAGTCAGCGAGGACGCGAAAGTATTCCGGTAACAAAGTCATAACCGTAGCGCCCACAAGGGCTCCCCACATGTTATTGACACCGCCCAAAATTACATACAAAACGACATATACAGACAACAAAATGTCGAAGCTTTCGGGTCTAACAAAACTCATGTAATGCCCGAAAAGCGAGCCTGCTGTAGCGGCAATAAACGCACCGCTAGAAAACCCGATGAGCTTGACCACCGGGACATTGATGCCCAAAGAAGATGCTACGCGATCGTCCTCACGTACCGCATCGAAGATGCGTTGCAAGGGACTGCGCGAAAGCCAAAAAAGGATAGCTCCAACAACGATGACAGCCACCAGCACTGTGATGTGTGTTGCGCCACTCATGCCACCAAATCCAGAAACGCCACCAACGTACTCGAGATTTTCAAGCAGCACTCGTCCGCAAAATGTGATGCCAATCGTCACCAGAATCAAATAGACGCCTCGCAAACGCAATGCTGGCCAGCCCACCAATGCCGCCACCAGGGATGCAAAGACTGATGCCACGAGCGTTGCCGGCAAAAGGGACCAGCCAAAGTTCACAGTCAGTACGGCGGCTGAATAACAACCAACAGCCATGAACATGCCTTGAGCAAAAGACAGGCTACCAGTCATCAAGACAACGTAGACACTCCATGCCAGCAGCACATTGATCCCGGCGAAAAAAAGATGATCGGCAATCATGCGCGTTGCTCCTGAGCGTGAATGCCTCCACCAAAAATTCCATGGGGTCTGAAGATGAGAACCGCAACTAGGGCCACCCATGCGGTCATCTCTACCAAGCGTCCCATGCCTAACTGAAATATCAATGCTTCAAGGACACCGACCAGCAATCCTCCTACCAAAGCCCCTCTCAAATCTCCCATGCCTCCTATGGCCATGATCGCAAGTGATTTCATGCCAAAGGTCAATCCAACCTCGGAGCTGGCAGCTCCACCCCGCATGGCAACCAACAAGCCACCAACTGCCGCGAGTGCTGATGACACAAAAAAGACAGTCTGCGTCACTCTTCTGACATTGATCCCCAGTAGCGAAGCTGAGACGCTGGACTCAGCCAGCGCCCGTATTTGCCTTCCCATGCGTGACTTGTGCAGCAAAAAATGCAGCATTGCCATCAACAAAAAAGCAACAGCCAGAATCATGATTTGAAGGTTCAGGACGGTGGCTCCGAAGAAGGTGTGGCCCGTTTGAAGCCATTCGCTTTGGGCCTTCAGTGGCACTGGCTCTGTTCCCCATCCCTTGTGTACAAGATCGGTGATGATCAGTCCTATTGCCATTGATGCAAGTGCAGCTGTAATCTTGCCCTCTTGGGTTTGAAACCGTCTGAACGCGATAAATTCTGTCAGCAATCCGAGGAGTCCGCCCACCAAGAAAATGACGAGCAAAGCGAGGTACCAAGGCATGTGACTCATGGCGAAAAGTGCTATGAAACCACCCCCCATAAAGACTTCAGAATGCGCAAAGTTAAGTTTGTCCAAAGTCCCTATGACCAGCGAGAAACCAATAGCGACCAACGCATACATAGCGCCTGTCACGATGCCGTTTAATAATTGACCCGCCAACATAAAGAGGTTTCCTTCGTTAAGAAAAGAAATGAATTCCGATCAATCGTTGCGGTTCAGTACGCGCAACATTAACTTCATGAATGTGGCCCGGCTTGATGGGCTTAACGGCTCCATCAACCACTCTTGCGTTTCGTAAACAACCTCGTTCGCATGCTGCAGGAGGTCGATGCCTTCTTCGGTGATGTACAAGAGACGTACCCGTTTGTCGTCTGGTGAGGCCTCTCTTCGAACCAGCCCGCGTGATTCGAGTCGGTCAAGCACGCCGGCCAGCGTGGATGTATCGATGAATATCTCGCGTGACAAAGTGATTTGATCGAGTCCGGGGTTTTGCTTGACGCTGACCAATGAAGACCATTGAATGGGTGTGAGCCCAAGATCGCCCATCCTTGCAGTAAAGTCGGCAACCGCAAGCTGGTGGAGCCGCCGGAAAAGATGCCCAGGTAGGCCATCTAAGCTGATTTCCTTCTTGAGAAGCAGGGTTCTCTGCTTTTTATTAGAGGTATTCATAGTCCTCTTCTTGGAACTTGGCGGTCAAGTGCCAATAGTCAAGCAGACCATAGGGCCAAGTTTGCGATGCCCGACCACTACTGTTTTTATACCAACTGGTGGTGCGTGCAGCTCCCCATGCACGCTTGAGGTTACCGGCATCTACCCACGCGTTGTATCGGTCATATGGCGATTTCTTGCAATCGATGGCCTTGTGTCCTTGTGTCAGCAGATGCCGAATAGCCCGCATGATGTATTCGACTTGGCACTCTGACGAGAAAATAGCGCTGCCGTTGATCACGACCGCTGTATTCGGTCCACCAGTCATGAAGAGATTGGGAAATCCTGGAACTGTGATACCAAGATAAGCTCTGCAATCACCTGCCCAGCAGTCTCGATGTAGGTCTTGGCCATTTCTGCCGATGATGCGCATCGGAGACAGAAAGTCTGAGGCCTTGAAGCCTGTCGCAAAAATGATGACATCGAACTCGTGCAGCGCACCGTCCTGTGTTTGAATGCCTGTGTCGGTGATCCGCTCGATACCTGTCGTATTGAGCTCAACATGGGGTTTTTTGAGCATCGCAGCCCATACTCCGTTGTCGCGAAGCATGCGCTTTGCTGCGGGAGGGTAATTCGGTGTCATTTTTTGCAGCAAATCGGGTCTGTCCTGATATTGCTGCGCAAGCCATTCCATGCATCCTTGCCGCAACTGCTCATTTTTGCGTCCTACAGAGACTGGGTGATCCCAATCATCGTCGACCTCAGTCAGGGGCAATCGACCCTCGACAGCGATCCAGAATTGCCAAAAACGGAACCATCGGCCATAGTAAGGGACATGATTCAATAGCCATTGCATGCCTGACTTGATGTCATCGTGGTAAGTGGGGGTGGGCAACATCCACGGGGGATTGCGCTGAAAAATTTTGAGTTGAGATACTGTCCCGACAATCGAAGGACCAATCTGGAAAGCGCTTGCACCCGTTCCAACCAAGGCCACACGTTTGCCACTTAAATCCAGATTACTCGGCCATGATGCAGAGTGAACCTTTTTACCTTTGAATGAATCTAGGCCAGGTATATCCGGCAGGCTCGGACGGTTCAGGATACCTACGGCAGTCACTACCGCGTTGAATTCTTCGCTTGTAATTTCTCCTGATCGATCACGCACTGTCAGGGTCCAGATGGCTCGGTGCTCGTCAAATACCATTGTGTCTACTTCGCTGCCGAATTGGATATTTCGGCGCATGCCTGCACTTTCTGCAACGGTTTTGAGATAGCTGTGAATTTCCGTTTGCCTGGAAAATTGCTGCGGCCAGTCCGGTTTTTGTGCAAATGACAGGCTGTAGGCAAAATTAGGCGTATCCAGCCGACAGCCTGGATAGCGGTTTTCCCACCAAACACCGCCGACTTCTTCGTTTTTTTCGTAAACGGTGAACTCCACTTTTGCTTGCTGGAGTCGGTACGCGGCCGCGATGCCTGAGACGCCGGCGCCTATGATGGCCACACGATACCGACTGCCGGGTGCGATTTCATCTTTTTTCCAGCCGGGAGCGCCCAGATCGCACGCGATCCCCAACTCATGCTCCAACAGTGGCCGATATTCTTCAAGATCGCCACTTATTAGATAGCTGACACAGGCATCCAACAGGGTCTGGCTTGGCTTGCCCTTGTACTGACTGCCGTTGTCGCGGAATTTTTTTAAAGCCTCGACTGCAAGGCGCTTGGCTTTGACTTGGACTTCGTGACTCATGCCACCTTGTGGCGCAATTGCCGTCAGCATCGGTGGCGTGGGCGGTTTTAGATCTCCCGTGATGAGAGAGGTGTCGCCTGTGATCATGGCCAGCGTTGCCATGAGTGCGGGCAGATCTGCATCCTCGACTGCCTGACGAATGAATTCATCAGATGCGTCTATTTTCTCGTATCGACTGAACTGCTCCATGATGTCGACCGAAGCGCCTGTTGCGGTGGAGGTGTCTGCTTGCTGCGTCATTGATGGATTCCCCGTGTTGTACGTATTCAAACCATTTGTATGCGGATGAATTTCGAAAAATTCTAGAGAAGATATCTGGATTGTGTTTGGGGGTTTACCCTTCCTGTTGAATGAGGGCTGCTTGGATGAACTTGCCTATCGAGTGCTCGTTGCACATTGCCTGCATGCTGGTTTCCAGGCAGCCGTTTCTTGCCACGCCGGGGCAGGTTCAGTCGCAGTTGTCAGTACACGCGCCACAGCACCGTCTTCGCCAAGGTTGCTTTTGATGGCGAACGCTGTCGTAGAGCAGTGGGCTGCTGCTGGTTTCGATGACACCTTGTTAAGGTGGAAGATTAAACTGGAGGTGGCAAATCGTCATGAAAAGGAAGTTCGGTCGCAAGTTCAAGCTTGAGGCTGTCAAACTTGTCACGCAACGCGGGGTATCGGTAGCTTGGGCGGCCAAGGACCCGGACGTTCGTGAGAACGTTTTGCGCAAGTGTATGAGAGAGCTATCTTCCGTTGTCTAAATTGAGATTCTGGATAACCGTCTCACCACCAGGGTACTCGCTACGAGCAAAAGAACTATGTTGTACTCGTCGTTTTGGCGTACTTTTGCGGCCAATCCTATGTAAATAGGGTTGGGCTAAACCCTGGTGTGGGCCTCGAAGTTTCCGGTTTTTAGATTCGGATCAGGCGCTTTGAAGCGAGCCCGGCAATCATCTTATGTCTGCTTTGGGTTCAATGACTCGTCAAAGTCGACCGACTGCTCCCAGCCTGTCGGCGTCGCAGTGGTGAACAGCCACTCAGACAGCTTTGCAACATTTATCTTGCATGGCTCACTCCATGAGCTAGTCAGGGCCTAGGATGTTCTGAAAACACCTGAAAGGCCTCCATGGGTATCTGGAACATATTTGGCAGATTTGCGACCTCCGACGAAGGCGAGATCATCCACAAGGTCTCGGAGACTACTAGCGTGTCATCGAATGGCACGGTCTACACAACCATGGGCCCGTTCACGCACGGGTCTGATGGGACTGATTACACCCAAACAGGCAGCTTCAGCTCAGACGGCAGCACCAGAATGGGAAGCATCGCGACCGGCTTGGGCGCAGTCTTCATCAAATCACACCGGGATGAGAATGACGATGGATTTTCCAAGCGCCGTCACATAGATTTAGATGACTTCAGCTAGAACTGCTCATCTTTTACGCAAACCAGCGGCCTTCTCAAGGAACGGCTTGAGCAAAGTAGGTTCACGGTAGTCGTTCCCGATATGGTGTGAATTGATCAAAATTTCTGAATATTTTTCCACTACAAGATGATGGCGGCGTTAGCCAATGAGTGCAGTCGGTTATAAAGCTTATAGTCATAGACAGCGGCTCAAAGCATGAGCCTCAAAAGAAGAATTCCAAGGCATTCCGCAAAATGAGTGAAGTCATCCGGCTCTACAAATACCAGGCGCTGCTGTCCAGTCGCCGGGCCCTGAGTCGTGCCGAATTCATGGCCTTGCTGGAAGTGTCACCAGCCACCTTCAAAAGGGACCTGGCAAAATTACGCGACCAGCTTGGTATCCCTATCGAATACGACCGGGATGCCGGAGGATATGTACTGAAAAAGACTAGTGAAGCGCATGAGCTTCCGGGAATCTGGCTCAACAAAAATGAACTGCTTGCCTTGGCCACGATCCAGAAGATGCTCAAGCAGCTCGCCCCTACCCTGCTTGGCCCCCATCTCATGCCACTTGAGGAAAAGCTGTCCGAATTGCTTGAAAAACAAGGATTGAACACCCCTGAACTGAGCAGACGAGTGAAATTGCTGGACGCGGGAAAACGGAGCGTCAGTAGTGGCATCTTTGAGACCGTGGCCCAAGCCACCTTCAACAGGAAGCGGCTGCGCCTGGAGCACTTCAATCGAACAACTGGCGGGCACAGTAGCCGCGATGTCTCGCCCCAGGACTTATCGTACTACAGGGGAAACTGGTATCTGAATGCCTGGTGCCACATGAGGGGTGAGCCTCGCAGGTTTTCCATTGATGCCATAGAGGTTGCGACACAGCAGGAAGACGACGCCCTGGAAATGTCGGATGAGGACATGCGCTCAGCCTTCGGACTTGGCTATGGCATCTATACAGGCCAGCCTCTGCAACAAGCTCTGCTGGTCTTCTCCCCCGAGCGGGCCCGTTGGGTGCAGCAGGAACAATGGCACAAAGACCAGACCGGAAAACTTCTTCCGGATGGCTACTACCAGCTTGAGGTCCCCTACACGGACGAACGGGAGCTCGTGGCCGATCTTCTTGGCTACGGCAACTCGGTCAAGGTGCTCAAGCCCGCATCACTCGTCAAATCAATGAAGAGCGCCCTCGCGGCTGCGATGAGCAATTACTCATGAACGGCATTGGCATCAAGTCCGTTCTGAACCGGCTACTCAAAATCGCAGTGGCTAATGGCGTTGAGAACGCCATAAAGGTACACATTGCCAAGGGTGATGATCTGAATGCCCGTGATGACGCGGGCAATACGCCGCTCATGATTGCGGCCAGGAAAAAACAGACCAATGCCTGCAGGCTGCTGCTGGAGAATGGTGCCAACCCTCTCCTATTGGACTTGGAGGGGAAGGATGCAATCAAGATAGCCTCCGATGCAGGATGTGGCGAGACCGCTGCACTCATACAGTCGTTCGTGCCAGTTCCTGTAGCCGCTCAGCCGATGGAACAGGTACCAGACCTTCCGCCTCCCGTCACAACCGAACAGGGAACGGAGCCCTCTGCAGCATCAAACGACTTCACTACCGATCTTGTTCAGAGTGAATTGGATTCGGAATGGAACATCGGGGATTGGGAACCGGAGGATGAGGCACCTCCCCCAGAGGAAGATCCTGAAATTGCGCGCAAGGTCAAAGATCAGCAGAAAGCGATTTCAGAGCACATTGCGATGGACACTTCGGCCGACTGGGAAGATTTTGATGTCTCGCTTCCCGAGTTCGCAGAACCGATTGTCAGAACGGCCATCGCGGAAACACGTGCTGCAGTTAGAAGTGCACTGCTGAGAGTCTTGCGGGAGGGAAGTGTTCCGGACTTCCAGATCCAGGACATTGCGCTGTCGGAATTCGGGATTGAAGATCTGGATTTCTCCAACAATATTCGTCAGGTCATTAACGATCTGGGTGGCCAGACGGACGAACGTCACGAATATGTATCCATTTTTGACGACTTCACTGTTCACCTGAATGAAGAAGAGACTGCCGAGGAAGAGCGCACCTTAAATAGCGCACTCGAATACCTTGATGACCTTTCGGGATCATCCATCGACCCAGGACGCCTCTACATGCGCGAAATGGGCAGGGCTGAACTGCTGTCTCGTGAAGGTGAAATCGAAGTAGCCAAGCGCATCGAGAAAGGCTTGATGGACATGATGGAGGCGATCAGTGCATCGCCCGCCACCATCGCCGAAATCCTGGCCATGGCCAACGAGATCCGCGAAGGCAAGGTCATCATCTCGGCCATCGTCGATGGCTTCACCAACCCCAAAGAAGACGATGACTATGTGGCAGGAGATGACTTCGACGGATTTGGTGTTGCCGATGAAGACGAAAGCCATGGCGATTCCCAAGCCCTGACAAAGCAGCTCGAGGAGTTGAAAAATCAGGCTCTGGAACGGTTTGACCAGATTGCCAATCTGTTTGAAGTGTTGCACCAGGTCTACGACAAGGAGGGCTGGGGAACACCGAACTATGTCAGGGCTCAGACCGCGCTGTCCGAAGAGCTGATGACTATCCGCTTCACCGCCAAGACCATCGAAAAACTCTGCGACATGGTGCGTGACCAAGTGGACGATGTGCGCACGCAAGAGCGTGAGCTGCGCCGCATCATCGTGGACAAGTGCGGCTACCCGCAAGAGAAGTTCATTGCCGAGTTCAGTGGCCGCGACAAGAACGGCAACCGCGTGGCATCGCACCTGCTCGACCTCAAGTGGATCGAAAAGCAGGCCGCGTCCAGCATGCCCTGGGTTGCCAACATGGGTCGGAACATTTCACAGGTTCAGGATATCCAGCAAAAGCTGATCGACCTGCAGTTGCGGGTGGTGGTCCCACTGGATGCACTCAAGGACATCAACAAGCGCATGAACGCTGGTGATCGAGCCTTCCACGATGCCAAGAAAGAAATGATCGAAGCCAACCTTCGGCTTGTGCTGTCGATCGCAAAAAAATACACCAATCGCGGACTGGAATTCCTGGATCTTCTCCAGGAAGGAAATATCGGCCTGATGAAGGCTGTGGACAAATTTCAATATCGTCGTGGCTACAAGTTCTCGACATATGCCACCTGGTGGATCCGTCAGGCTGTTACGCGCGCCGTTGCCGATCAGGCACGCACCATCCGTATTCCGGTGCACATGATCGAAACCATCAACAAACTCAACCGGATCTCTCGTCAATATTTCCAGGAGTACGGGGCCAAGCCAGAAGTTTCCGTTTTATCGGATCGGATGGAGATGCCCGAGGACAGAATTCGACGGATCATGAAATTCGATATGGAGCCCGTCCCCCTGGATACGCTGCTCGATAAAGACGGAGATTTTCTGCCTGAACTGATTGAAGATGATGCTCAATCAGCCCCCATGAATGCTGCATTGCAGCACAACATTCATGAAACCGTACGGGAGATTCTGGACAGCTTGACACCCAACGAGGCCCGCATTCTGAGGATGCGATTTGGAATTGACTTGTCAACAGATCACACGCTTGAGGAAGTTGGGCAGGTATTCGGTGTGACACGAGAACGCATCCGGCAAATTGAGTCCAAAGCCCTGCGAAAGTTGAAGCATCCATCCCGAAGCGACAAACTCAGAGACCTATTGGATATCGCACATGAGCCCATCCAAACAGAATAATCAGATGGCAACAAGGAACGCACCACCAAGGGCCAGCGCCATGCTGGAATCTCTGCGTGGTCTTGGTTACTCGACCGCTGCTGCTCTGGCCGACATCATCGACAACAGCATTTCCGCTGGTGCGACAACCGTAGATATCCAGTTCAAC
>JACCDW011471737.1_pt1 | contig 15640 bp, 13 predicted proteins | sample 7449781 | NCBI WGS metagenome assembly JACCDW01 (sample SAMN15323449, study PRJNA562643) | freshwater metagenome | isolation source: river surface water | place: USA:Blue River Watershed | collected 2017-08-18
CTGGTAAAAGTTGAGGCATTGAACTCGTGCTCAGCATAGAGAATGAGAGATGCATGCATGGAATCCACCCAAAGCTTGCTCGGCTCTTCACCGTGGAGCATATGGAGGAAGTGCCCACCAATTGAATCATCATTGGTCTCAATCTCAATTCGCTTTCCGCTATTTGCAAAGTGATACCAATAGACCAACATCGATCCAAGGCAGGCAATTAATTTATCCGCGATCTCTTTCGCTTCCGCCTCGCCATGAGCGTTATCTTCAGGAGTGACGCAACCAAGCGCCGAGACTCCAGTGCGCATGACATCCATTGGGTGTGCATAGACAGGAATTTGCTCTAAAACGTTCTTTACCTGATCCGGCAAGCCGCGTAGCCCTTTGAGCTTGCTCTTATATGACGCTAGCTGCGCCGCAGTTGGGAGCGCGCCATGAATAAGTAGGTATGCAACTTCCTCAAATTCGCACTTAGCAGCAAGATCTGCGATGTCATAGCCACGGTAATGGAGATCGTTTCCACTCTTGCCAACGCTACAGAGTGCGGTATTTCCTGCAGCTACTCCGGAGAGTGCGACAGATTTCTTCGGCTTGAAGTCGGCCATGTATTTCCCCTTGCAGCTGAGTTTTACTTATCGCCAAGTAATTTGTCGAGCGCCTGCTCGTATTCGTAATAGTTAATGCGCTGGTAGAGCTCTTCGCGAGTCTGCATCGTCTCTATGACATTGGCCTGTGTGCCATCGCGTCGAATCGCCTCATAAACGCTCTCAGCCGCTTTGTTCATGGCGCGGAATGCAGATAATGGGTAGAGAATCATTGACACACCATTTGCTGCCAACTCATCGCGAGTAAAGAGCGGGGTCATTCCAAATTCAGTGATATTTGCCAAGATCGGCTTCGATACCGCGGCGCTAAACTTCTTGTAATCCTCAAGGGTGCGAATCGCCTCTGGAAAAACTAAATCTGCGCCGGCCTCGATATATGCATGCACTCGCTCAATTGCAGCATCGATACCTTCAATAGCGATGGCATCGGTACGAGCCATAATTGCAAAGTTATCATCGGTGCGCGCATCGGCTGCCGCCTTGATGCGATCGACCATCTCGGCTTTTGTGACTACCTCTTTATTGGGGCGGTGGCCACAGCGCTTTGCACCCACCTGATCTTCCATATGCATCGCAGCTGCGCCAGCCTTGATTAAATCTTTAACGGTGCGAGCGATGTTAAAAGCTGAGGCGCCAAAACCTGTATCTGCATCAACTAAGAGCGGGGTATCGCAGACATTGGTAATGCGACGGACATCGGTGAGGACATCTTCTAAGGTGGTGATGCCTAGATCTGGAATACCCATAGATCCTGCAGCAACTCCGCCACCTGAGAGATAGATTGCCCGGTAGCCAGCGCGCTGCGCAAGGAGGGCATGGTTGGCATTGATAGTGCCTACGATTTGGAGCGGTTTTTCGTCAGCGAGAGCTTTACGAAAGGCAGCGCCAGCTGAAGTTACAGTCACAGTGTGAGTCTATCGACCTTCTCCTTATACGCAAGGAGAGTTGCACTTATGGCAAATACCACTCTTACTGCGCAGTCCATCCACCATCGACCGGAATCGCTGCACCATTGATGTTATGAGCAGCAGGCTCTGTCAGCCAGAGCGCAAGTGCGCCGATATCTGAAGGCGATGACATTCGTCGACTTGGTTGTTTCTCACTCAATAAATCTGCAATTCCTGCGACGCGATCTCCATTGAACTTATCGACGCGCGCTTGAATCTGTGGCTCAATCAGCGCAGTCTCCACCCACCCTGGGCAGATGGCGTTAATAGTGATTCCACCTGTTTCGCGGTTGCCTAGCGCTGCATATTCCAAGGCGGCAACTTTGGTCATACCAACAACGCCGTGTTTTGCTGCAACATAGGGAGCTTTTGCAGCAGATGCGACCAATCCATGTACCGATGCAATATTAATAACTCTGCCTGAACCTCGAGCTGCCATAGTCGGCAGAATCAATCGCATAGTGTCAAAGAATGATGAGAGATTGATTGCGATGATGTCGTTCCACTTCTCACGAGGCATCTCTTCGATTGTTGCCGTGTGTTGAATTCCAGCGTTATTAACGAGAATATCAATTGGGCCAGCAGCAAGAAGTTGTGCGATGAGTTTCTCAGTTGCTGCCACATCGCGAAGATCTGAGACATGCGCCTCAACTTTTCCAGCACCTGCCGCAGTTACTGCCGCCTTTGCCGAAGCAATTACCTCGTCGCTTCCGAGGCCGTGGAGGACGATATCTGCGCCTTCCGATGCCAGTGAGGTTGCAATACCTAATCCGATGCCTTGAAATGAACCGGTGATAAAGGCGCGCTTACCGGTGAGCTTTCCCATCTCTAACCTTGCCTTTCGCAAAATGCGGTAAATGTTTCAACTACTTTGACTGCGCCAAAGTTATCGAGCGCAATGTCATAGTGATTGGTGTCGTCAATTGTTACCAACTCGATCTTTGGATATTGCGGTAGTACGGCATCAAGGACGGCCATGGGATATAGCCCCTCTCCCTCATTCTGCAGACCACGAGTTGCGCGCATCATTAATACTCGTTTCGGTAGCCCAGAAAGAGTCGAGTTGATGAGATCGGTACCGAACAAGTCACGACTGTCTTCTTCTACCGCTGCTGCCGTCGTACTTGGTCGCAGCGCTGGCGCTTCACCTCTCAGGTCGTAATCGGCATATTCGTCCAGCGATGTACTCCACCCGCGATTAAATGCCGGCTGCACCTTCCAATATTCGCGATATGACTCTTTACTCTCAAAGGTCATTGCTAGGCGAGCGAGCGCAGGTCCCAAGATAAATGGCATTACCTGTTCAACTGTCATTCCCGGTGGAAGTGGCAGTGAGATACCCCCATCAAGGAGCGCCAAGGTCGCCACTCGCTCTGGATAGAGACCTTGGAGCGCAACAGCGACAAAAGCTCCCATTGAGTGGCCAATCACATCGATCGATTTAAGACCGAGGAAATCAATGACCGCAGCCATATCGGCGGCGTGGCTCGCCATGCCGTAAGGGCCGGGGAGATCTGCTGAGCGACCGCGACCACGGAGATCGACGGCATATGGAATATAACCTTTTGTTATCAACTCACGAGAAATCAACTGCCAGGCGCGATTCGATGATGTCACACCGTGGATTAGAAGCACTGGCCGTCCCCCTGAGGTGGGCGCACCATACTTATAGAGAGCTAACGCGCCACCTGTGACCGGAACTTCGAACTGTTCAGCAGGAATAAAGCGCTCATTGCCACCTGTGTTTTCCATTACGTCACTATCGCACAGCCAATAAAAGATTCCTAGGGTTATAGCGCTATCGCCTTGCTCACAATTACACTCAAGCCAACTCGATAGCCCTATTGGTGGGCCATCCATACACTTATTGAGGAGATATAACGAATGCTGAAGACTTCAACATTCAAGCGTGCAGCGGTTGCTGTTATCGCTGCTGCAGTGGCAATCCCTACTGCACTCACTGCGCCGGCACAGGCTGCATCTGAGATCAAGATTGGCGTCATCACTACCACATCTGGCGGACTCGCCTCATATGGAAATGCATTCGTTGACTCATTCAACTGGGGCTTGAACTACTACACCAACGGCAAGATGTCGGTAAATGGCGTAAAGCTCTCAGTCACAGTCAAGGATGATGGCGCAGATGCTGCATCAGCTACCGCAACCTTCAAGGATATGGTCGCTGGCGGAACAAAAATCATCACCGGTACCGCATCATCAGCTGTCGCTCTTACCCTTGGACCTATCGCAGCTCAGAACAAGGTTCTCTACATCTCAGGCCCAGCGAAGGTCGATGCGATTACATCATCGAAGAACAAGTACGTCTTCCGCGCTGGAAACACATCAATCCAGGATCTCGCTCCACTTGCAGGTCTCTCACCAATCCGCGGCCGCAAGGTAGTTCTCTTCCTTGAAGATAACGTCTTTGGTGCTGGCAACGGCGCTGCAGCTCGCCTCACACTTGCGCCAAAGGGTGCAACATTTGAGGAGATCAAGGTTCCAACTGCAACTACAGACTTCACACCATATGCAAAGAAGGCAGCTGATGCGAAGGCTGATTACATCTTCATCGCATGGTCAAACGGTGCAACCGCATCACTTCTCTTCAAGACTCTTGATCAGCAGGGCGCTTATGCAAAGGCGGTACCAGTTACCGGTCTAGCAGGCGTTGCAACATATGACGCATACGGAACATTCCTTGAAGGTACAAAGGCAGTTCTCTCAAGCTCATACTTCCCTGGCGCATCAAAGACCAAGGCTTACCTTGATCTTGAAGAAGCATACGCAAAGAGCGGAAAGGCTCAGGATCTCTTCACACCAACCGGTGCTGATGCAGCTCGCATGGTCGTTCGCGCCCTCACAAATAACACTGCACAGGATGTCGACAAGATGATCTCAAGCCTTGAGGGATTCTCATGGACAGGTATCAAGGGCCGTATGACAATTCGTCCAACTGACCACGTCTTGATTCAGCCTATGTACCTTGCAAAGCTCACAAAGAGCGGCACAAAGTACTCTCCATCTCTAGTCAAGACAATCCAATCAGTACAGACCCCAGCCTCCTAATAACTGAGGAAATCTCAAGTTATTTGAAGTAAAGGTTGTAAGACGCGTTACGAACTGGCACCTCAGAGATGAGGTGCCAGTTCGCGTTCAACTCATAAATTCACAAGCGAAAGGCGCGAGATGTCAGCGGTTATTTCCGTCAAAGATCTAGGTCTTACTATCGGCGGAGCAAGGATTCTCAACGGCATTACCTTAGATATCAATGAGAATGAAACCTTTGGAATTATTGGTCCAAATGGTGCTGGAAAGACGACGTTCTTCAATCTCTTATCTGGTCTCTACTCCCCTACTCAAGGTGAAATCTTCCTCGGCGATCGCAATATCACTGCGCTCCAACCTTTTGAGCGCACCCGTATGGGATTAGCTCGCACCTTTCAAACTTCAAGCATCTTTCCAAATCTCACTCTTATCGAGAATGTTCGTATCGCTGCACAATCGGCTAACGGCCACTCCTTCAACATCACCCGTAACGCTTATAAATTTAAAGAGGTAGTTGCCAAATCTCTAGAATGCCTTGACCAGGTCGGGCTAGCCGATCGCGCATATGCCATCGCTGGCTCGCTGTCTCATGGAGATAAGCGCAGACTTGAAATCGCGATTGTTCTCGCCCTTGATTCTCATATCGTCATGCTCGATGAGCCGATGGCGGGAATGTCCGTTGAAAATGTGCCACCGCTGGTTGAGCTCATCCGTTCACTGGCTAAAGTACATAAGAAGACTGTTCTGATCGTCGAACACCACATGGAGGTAATCCTCGGTCTTGCCGATCGCCTCGCTGTTCTTAACTACGGCGAACTCCTCGTTGTCGATACTCCAAATAACGTTATTTCAAACCCAATTGTCCAGAGCGCATACCTTGGAGAGTCGCTATGAGCACGCTGAAACTAGATAGCCTCCACGTCTCTATCAAGGGCTCACATATTTTGCATGGCGTCTCATTTACCGCCCAAGAGAATAAAGTAACAGCGCTCCTAGGTCGCAATGGCGTCGGAAAGTCGACGACGATTAAGTCGATTCTTGGCATCTACCCATCGACCGGCGCTATCGAATTTGATGGTCGCTCAATTCAAGGCGAAGAGACTTACCAAATCGTCAAAGCTGGAATCGCATATGTGCCAGAGGATCGAGAGGTCTTTGCCGGCCTTACTGTTAAAGAGAATTTAGATCTCGCTGCTCGCGATGACGCCCCGCAGTGGGATCTTGTGTACGAGCTCTTTCCCGAGCTAAAGACTCGTTCGGCTCAGCGCGCCGGCACTCTCTCTGGTGGTCAGCAGCAGATGGTCGCCCTCGCTCGCGCCTTAATTAATAAGAACAAGATTCTCCTCGTCGACGAACCAACAAAGGGACTTGCGCCTAAGTTGGTAACTGAAGTCGCTGATGCTCTTGCTCGTGTTGCCGGCTCGACCACGATGTTACTTGTCGAGCAGAATTTAGCTCTGGTTAAACGTATCGCCGAGAACATCATCGTCATGGATCAAGGAAAAGTTGTCTTTGAAGGCAGCGCTACAAAGCTCAACGATGAAGCATTCGTTCAACAGATGCTCGGCGTAAGTGGAGGTCATAAGTAATGTCTACCTTTATCTTGATCTTAATTACCGGCATCGGCCTTGGCGCGCTCTACTTCCTCGTCGCCTCTGGTCTATCGCTCATCTACGGCCTCATGGGAGTTCTCAACTTCGCTCACGGCACATTTCTTACCGTTGGCGCATTTACCGCGCTCTGGTCGATGAACTCGCTCTTCAAATCGAGTGAGACCATCCCATTCTTCGCCTCAATGGCCCTCGGCGGAATTGCGGCAGGTCTCTTTGCGCTCTTGATGGAGCAGCTATTGATCAAACGCCTCTACGAACGCCATATCGATCAAGCGTTGGTCACCGTCGGCGTCTCGCTCGTCGTGGGAGCGCTCCTTGGCGGCTGGTTTAGCAATGACCTTCGCCTCCTACCGATTCCATCCTTTATGAGTAATTCACTCACTATCGCTGGCGCCAATATCGCGCTCGATCGATTGGTTTTCGTTGCCGTTGCCGTCGTGATTCTCTTGGCAATCTTTGCGATGCTCAAATACACCCGAATCGGTCTAGTAATCCGTGCCGGTGTCGAAAACCGAACCATGGTTACCGCCCTCGGCGTTAATGTAAAACTCGCCTTCAGCTTCGTCTTCTTCCTCGGTGGATTTGCCGCTGGTATCGGTGGCGTTTTGATCGCTGCCTACACCAGTGGTGTTTCGCCGTTGATGGCTGGTTCTTGGCTGATCTACGGCTTCATTGTCGTGGTTGTTGGTGGAATGGGATCGGTCGGTGGTTCATTTGCCGCAGCTATGTTGATCGGTATCTTGAAGCAATTTACAAATTACTACCTCCCTGACCTTGGTGACTTTGTCATCGTGGCAATTTTGGCGGTGGTGCTCCTTGCACGACCACAAGGTCTAGCAGGAAAGGTGCGTGCATAAATGGCTCGTTGGAAATATTCTCGTCATGCCCTTGGCGTGATCGTCGCCTATCTCTTTATTGCACCGCTACTCTCTTTCGGCGGACTCAATCAAGCTGGTATTCAGCAGACCGCTGCGGTCGCTTTCCTCTACGGCGCCCTCGCTCTCACCTATGACCTGCTCTTTGGCTTTACCGGTCTGCTCTCCTTTGGCCATGCCCTCTTCTTTGCTAGTGGCATGTATTGGACTGCGGTATTGATGAATACACATTCACTCAAGCTCTACATCGCAGCGCCTATCGCAGTTGCACTGACTTGGATTCTCGCCACTCTTGTCGGCTGGGCAGCGCTACGGACAAACGGAATCGCATTCGCCATGGTCACCTTGGCCTTTGGTGAAGCCGGACATGTTCTCATCAGCCGCTCGCTCTCAAAGTACACCAATGGCGATAACGGTCTAGCTATGAATGCAGAACAGACTCCAGATTTCTTCTTGGGTGTGGTCAATACCAAGAACCTCTACTGGTTGGCGCTCATCGTCCTCGTGGTCGTCTATGCGCTCATCTGGTGGATCACTGAATCTTCAGCTGGTCGCGTCTTCTCTGCACTTCGCGATAACGAGACTCGCGTCAATGTTCTTGGTCTCAATCCAGCAAAGTTCAAGCTCTTCTCATTTGCTCTCGCTGGTACTTTAGCTGCGGTTGTCGGCTCTGCGATGTTGGTAATCGCAGGCACTGCGACGCCGCACTTTGCCAGCGCAGATATCACCATCTCGCTCCTGCTTATGGTGATTATCGGTGGTGCAGTAAGCCGATGGGGCGCGGTTATCGGTGGCATCATCTACTCAGTTTCCGCTACCCGCCTGCAGGAACTGACCGCATCATCGGCCCTAGAAGGACTTCCGCATTGGATTAAGGGTCCGCTCTCTGAACCTGCACTCATTCTTGGAACGATCTTCATCGTAATTGTGATGTATTCACCAGGCGGAATCTCTGGCGCTTACTACAGAATTCGAGCACGATTGATTTCATGAGCACGCCCCTCTGGAGTCCAACACCCGAAGCAATTGCAGCTAGCTCGCTCACCAGGTTGTCAGCGAAGGCGAGTGCAATCGCTGGTCGAGATCTGAGCAAATATTCAGATCTCCACAACTGGTCAATCACTGAGATTGGTGATTTCTGGAACTTAGTTTGGGATGATGCGCAGATCATCGGCGACAAGGGTGAATTTGCTTACCAGCCAGGTGCAACGTTTATCGATGCTCAGTTCTTTCCTGGAGCTCAGATCAACATCACCGAGAACATCATCAATCGTGGCCACGACGACAAAGTGGCAATTGTTGAGATTCTCGAAGATGGAACCCGATCCGAAATAACCTGGCGGGAGCTGCGAATTCGCGTTGCCGCTACTACCGCTGCGCTTCGTGCTGAAGGCATTAAGACCGGTGATCGAGTCTGTGCTTGGACACCCAATGTCACCGAGGTGATGATCTACGGGCTCGCTGCCCTTGCTATCGGAGCGATTGTCAGTACAGCATCACCTGACTTCGCCCCACATGCAGTACAAGATCGCTTTGGCCAGATCGAGCCAAAGTTAATTTTGGCGGCACGTTCCTACCAATACAACGGCAAGAGCTTTGACTGTCTCGATCGATTAAAAGAGATTCTCGACTTGATTCCTTCTATCTCAAAGGCAATCATCATCGGTGAATCGGATCAATACCAATCTTTCGATCAGTGGATAGCTCCCCATCGTGAAGCAACTCAAGAATTTGTCCGGACAGCTTTCAACCATCCTGGATTTGTCCTCTTCTCATCGGGCACCACCGGCAAGCCAAAGTGCATCACTCATAGCGGTGCTGGCATCTTGCTCAAGACCACCTCTGAGCAGATTTACTCTTTTGATCTAGGTCCAGATGATGTCATCTTCTACTTCACCACCTGCGGTTGGATGATGTGGAACTGGCTCTTTATGGCGATGGCGCGTGGTGGAACTGTCGTTCTCTTCGATGGTTCGCCGATGTCGCCGACTCCCCCTCGCCTCTTTGATATAGCTGAGAAAGAGGGAATTTCGTTCTTCGGAGTATCTGCTAAGTATATCGACTCGGCTAGCAAAGAAGGTTTGGCTCCAATCCGCACCCATAACCTTCCGCGACTTCGGACAATTGGCTCCACCGGCTCTGTTCTCTCTCCCGCATCATTTGAATATGTCTATAGCGAGGTGAAGGCAGATGTTCATCTCGCATCGCTCTCGGGCGGAACCGATATCTGCGGCTGCTTCGTGGCCGGAATTCCAACTCAACCTGTATATCGGGGAGAGATCCAAGGGCCATGCCTAGGTACTGCTACCAACGTCTTCGATGAGAACGGCGCACCAGCAGCTGTCGGCGTTAAAGGAGAATTAGTCTGCACAGCGCCCTTCCCATCAAAACCAATTGGTTTCTGGGGCGATACCAACCATGAGAAGTATCGGGCTGCATACTTTGAAGGTTTCCCAGGAGTCTGGACTCATGGTGATTTTGCCTCAATCTCAGAGACCGGTGGCTACACCATCTTCGGTCGCTCTGATGCAACTCTCAACTCTCGAGGCGTACGTATCGGAACTGCTGAGATCTATCGCGTTGTCGAGAATATCGCTCAAGTTCGAGAGTGCATGGCGGTTGCTCAAGATTGGGAGGGTGACTCTCGCATCGTTCTCTTTGTCGTCCTCAATCAAGGTGGCGAGCTCAATGAAGTTCTCATTAAAGAGATTCGCGATCGTCTTCGTAAAGAGGCATCGCCTCGACATGTGCCCGATGTAATTCTCGCAGCGCCTGAACTGCCGCGAACAAAGTCAAATAAGATTGTTGAACTTGCCGTCACTGACATCATCAATGGTCGGACAGTGCGAAACCGAGATGCTTTGGCTAATCCCGCTGCACTCGATTGGTTTGCTACAGCGCTACAGGAGTGAGAGCGCAGCGATAGCGCTGTCGTATCCCTTATCTTCTTTGCTGCCAGGAAGTCCTGCGCGAGCGATAGCCTGATCTAAGTCATTGCACATTAAGACGCCATAGCCAATTGGCTTTGAAAACTTGAGCTGAACATCGATTACCCCTTGAGTTACGCCCTGGCAGACATAATCAAAGTGGGGCGTCTCTCCCTGAAGTACTAGACCAACGGCAACTACTGCGTCATACCCACTCTCAAAGGCTTTCTGGGCAGCGAGCGGAATCTCAAATGAGCCTGGCACGTAGATCACTTCAATCTTCTTCACCTCTGCCGCCTCAAGTGCGCGGCGAGCTCCAGCGATCAGCGCTTCGCAGATATCTGGATGCCACGATGAGGAGATAATGGCGACCTTCGCTTTTGGATGTTTCTTTATTGTGATCTCAGGTGCGTGACCGGCCATTATGCATTCCCTCTTTCATGTCCGAGCTTTGCTCGCTTTGTCTCGATATATCTCTCATTAAATTGATGAATCTCAGTCGCTAAATTCTGTTGCGTTACCTTTAATCCGGCGCTCTTGAGCGCTGAGACCTTCTCTGGATTATTGGTGAGTAAGGTCAGCTCAGAGATTTCAAGGGTGTGAAGAATTTCGATGACATCGCTCCATTCGCGAGCATCGATTGGGTGACCGAGTTTGAGATTGGCTTCGACGGTATCTAACCCTTGATCCTGCAGCTGATAGGCCTTGAGCTTCTCAGCTAAACCAACGCCGCGACCCTCGTGATCTCGCAGATAGATGATGTAGCCGAAGCCGTACTCTGAAATCAACTTCTTGGACAACGCCAGCTGTTCGCCGCAATCACAGCGCAGCGACCCCATGACATCACCGGTGAAGCACTCAGAGTGCACTCGAACCATTGGTGCCTTTCCGCCGCTACCAAAGCGAGCGATCACATGATCGCGAGACTTAAGTGCTGGATAGGTAGCAAATTGCCATGGGCCTTCAGGGAGCTGAACTGTGCTCCAATTGAGATCAAAAACCTCTCGCGAAGTTGTTCTGCGATTCTCCGACCAATACTTCGTAAGCTCTTCAATGGTGATTATCGAAATCTCATGCTCTGCGGCAAATGCTCTTAGCGCATCACCGCGCGCCATCGAGCCATCTTCAGCAACAATCTCAGATAAGAGCGCAGCAGGATGTGCCCCAACAAGCTCGGCAAGTGCAATACCCGCCTCGGTATGTCCGCCACGAGCTGCCAAACCATCTTCATGGGCTATTAGAGGATAGATATGGCCGGGGCGTGCGAAATCACGCGCGGTAGAGCTGCGATCGGCTAAGGCTCGGATTGTCTTGGTGCGCTCTACTGCGCTTACGCCAGTGGAGATGCCTTTAGCTAAATCGACGCTGACGGTAAATGCGGTACGTCGTTTATCTTGGGTACTCTCATACATCAGCGGCAGCTCTAGCTTTCGAGCAGTTACTCTATCAATTGCCACACAGAGAATTCCAGTTGTATATCGGACCATAAATGCGGTCTGCTCTGGCGTTACCTTCTCAGCGAGAATAATGAGATCGCCCTCATTCTCACGAGACTCATCATCGGTAACAATCAGGAACTTGCCGGCCGCAAATTGATCGAGCGCAGCTTTAATTGACATTGTTTCCTCCGCCCTTTGCCAGCAATCGCTCGACATACTTAGCGAGGATATCGACCTCGATATTGACGATATCGCCTATTGCTTTGCTCGATAGATTGGTCTTTGCCAGCGTCTCCGGAATCAGCCAGAGCGTTACCTGGTTGTTGGCATCGTTAATTTCGCCTACCGTCAGAGAAACGCCATCGACACATATTGAACCCTGATTGACGATGTACTTTGTGAGTTCTGCAGGAACTTCAATCACAAAGCGTTCCCACTTCTCACCTGGGGTACGCGAGATAACGGTAGCTATGCCATCAACATGTCCTTGCACAATATGGCCGCCCATCCGCATATCCATCTGTGCAGCAAGTTCGAGGTTGACTAAGGAGTTGGCCTCTAATTTTCCAAGTGAGGTCAGTGACAAGGTCTGCACCATCACATCTGCTGTGAATGAATCCGCAGTAAGCGAGGTTGCAGTTAAACACGTGCCATTGACTGAGATTGAGTCACCGATAGATAGCTCAGGTGCGAGTTTTGGCGCGTGGATGGTGAGAACAGACGAGCTCTCACCTCGTGTTATGGCGGTGACTTTTCCGACCTCTGCGACTAACCCTGTAAACATCAGCTCTTCTCCACTTTCAATCGGATTTTCAGATCAACGCCGATAGTGGTCGTTGAGATTATTGTGAGATTGCGCGCCTCTGAGATATTTGAGACTCCAATACCTTCTAGCCAACTTCTGCCAGCACCAAGGACCTTCGGCGCTTGATAGAGGAGAACTTCATCAATCAAACCTGCTGAAAAGAGAGCGCTACCGAGGCGTGGCCCTGCCTCTACAAGAACTTGGTTGATCGGTAGATAATCGAGCGCCTTTGAGAGATCGTCAATATTGTGGCTCTTGATAAATATCGTCTGGCTCTGCGAATCGTGGAGATTGAAATCTGCAGGAACTTCGCGCCCGCCCATCACAATTCGAAGCGGTGATTGCGCGCCAGGAATCCGAGGGCGCAAGGTGGGATTATCGGCAAGAGCGGTACCGGTACCGATAAGAATCGCATCCGACTGCGAACGGATAGCTTGCACATCATCTCGTGACTCAGGTGATGAGATCCATTGTGACGAGCCATCTTCTGCTGCAATTCGACCATCGAGCGTGGTCGCAACTTTCCAAATAAAGTAAGGGCGGCCGTGCTTAATTCGATGGAGCCATGCTCTCTGTAAATCCTCAAGTTCAGCGCTTGGTTGGTACTCGACTTCGATGCCAGCAGCAGATAACCGCGCTGCACCACCTGCTGCGATGGGATTTGGATCTTTGACGGCGTAAATGACTTTGCTAATTCCAGCTTCAATAATTGCATCAACGCATGCGCCGGTAGTACCGACGTGGTTGCACGGTTCGAGTGAGACCACAATCGTTCCACCGCGAGCAGCAGCTCCAGCTTTCGCAAGCGCAACTACTTCAGCGTGTGCCGGTGAGAGTTTGCGATTATGCGCACCTTCTGCAATGAGCTGGCCATCGCTGTTAAAGATCACCGCACTGACATTGGGATTGGGCGCTGTCAGCCCCAAGTTGGCGGCAGAGAGGTATGCCAAACGCTGATATGCGTTATCGATGAAGTTCATCGCTACCCCTCTCGTTTAAAGTTGCACGAGTTATCGGGGTGAGCAAAGGCAAACGCCAGCACACCCAATAATGGGTGCGCCAGAGCGCAATCGTTATCTCTCATCCGGACTTTAACCGTCGGTCTCAGAATTTCACTGAGTCAGCCGCGCGCTGGCTGCGTGCGGGTCGCGGACTATAACCGCCGGTTCGAAATTACATCGACCCCGATAACAATGGCTTAAGGATATTACCACCCAGGGGCTTAAAGCCAATTGGCAGCAGAGAACCCCGCCTGGAATCCAGACGGGGTTCTCTCTTACTTATTGAGAGCTATCGCTTAGCTGCAACCAGATGTATTTCCACAACCTTCGCAGACGAAGCATGCACCTGACATACGCATCTTCACACCACATGTCATACAGAGCGGTGCATCTGACTTGATGCCCATCGACTCGAGGAGATCAGATGAAGAACCAATCGTTGGAGCGATTGTTGGTGCAACTGCTGGAGTTGCCGCCTCAACTGGCTTCGCTTCGATCTTTACCTCAGCCTTTGGCGCAGCCGCAGGCGCCGCCGCAGCTACAGGTGCTTTTGGGGTATCAACACTCGCAACGGGTGCATACTCGCCACCATTGTTAAGTGCTGCTTCGCGCTCTGCGACTGTGTAGAGACCCATTGCTGAGCGTTGCTCGAATGGTAGGTAATCGAGTGCGAGGCGACGGAAGATGTAATCCATCATGGACTGTGCCATGCGGATGTCCTTATCATCTGTCATACCTGCTGGCTCGAAGCGCAAGTTAGTGAACTTCTCAACGAAGGTCTCTAGCGGAACTCCATACTGGAGACCGATCGATACTGCGTTTGAGAATGCATCCATCACACCGGCGAGGGTTGAACCCTGCTTACCGAGCTTGAGGAAGACCTCACCGAGGCGACCATCTTCGTAGGCACCAGCGGTCATGTAACCCTCTGCGCCACCGACTGAGAATGATGTTGTTGTTGCAGGGCGTGACTTTGGAAGGCGCTGACGTACAGGCTTTGCAACCTCTACAACTTCAACTGCCTCCTTCTTCTTCGCCTTGCCATCTGAGAGTGGCTGACCAACCTTGCAGTTGTCGCGATATACAGCGAGAGCCTTAAGACCCATCTTCCAACCCTGGTAGTAGACCTCTTCAACCTCTTCAACAGTTGCATCTTCAGGGAGATTGACTGTCTTTGAGATTGCGCCCGATAGGAACGGCTGGCAGGCAGCCATCATGCGGACGTGACCCATTGGCGCGATTGAACGTGCGCCGAGTGCGCAGTCAAAGACGTCGTAGTGCTCTTGCTTGAGACCTGGCGCATCGATGACATGTCCATTAGCTGCAATGAACTCAACGATCGCTTCGATTGTCTCTTCTGCATAACCGAGCTTGCGAAGCGCCTGTGGGACTGTCTGATTAACGATCTGCATTGAGCCGCCACCGACAAGCTTCTTGAACTTAACGAGTGAGAAGTCTGGCTCGATACCTGTTGTATCGCAATCCATCATCAAACCGATTGTTCCGGTAGGTGCAAGAACTGAGATCTGCGCATTGCGCCATCCGTTCTTATCACCTGTTGCAAGGCATGCGTCCCACGCCTTGTTAGCCTCTGCCCAGACATCGATATCGAGAGTTGTCTCGTGCTTTGCAGCAGATGATGCAGCAGCGTGCTTACGCATGACACGTGCATGTGCTGCAGCGTTTGGTGCGAAGCCTTCATATGGACCAACGATGCCAGCGAGCTCTGCTGAGCGCTTATAGGTGATACCTGACATCAACGATGTGATTGCACCAGCAAGTGCGCGTCCGCCCTCTGAATCGTAGGCGAGGCCTGATGCCATAAGGAGCGCACCGAGGTTTGCATAACCGATTCCAAGCTGACGGTATGCACGTGTTGTGACACCAATCGCCTCTGTTGGGAAGTCTGCGAAGCAGATTGAGATATCCATCGCTGTAATGATCATCTCTGCTGCGCGACCGAATGTCTTTGCATCAAATGAACCATCTGACTTGAGGAACTTCATCAAGTTAAGTGAAGCCAAGTTACATGATGAGTTATCGAGTGACATGTACTCAGAGCAAGGGTTTGACGCATTGATGCGACCTGACTCTGGGTTGGTGTGCCAATCATTGATGGTGTCGTCGTACTGGATTCCAGGATCAGCACATGCCCATGCAGCCTCTGCCATCTTGCGGAAGAGCTTGCGTGCATCTGTAGTTTCGATAACTTCGCCAGTTGAGCGAGCCTTCAAACCAAACTCTGTTCCGTTTTCATATGCACGCATAAATTCATCGCTGACGCGAACTGAGTTATTTGCATTCTGATACTGAACAGAGATGATGTCTTTTCCACCGAGGTCCATATCAAAGCCAGCATCGCGAAGTGCGCGAATCTTCTGCTCTTCTGAAA
>JACCDW010162788.1_pt1 | contig 15639 bp, 15 predicted proteins | sample 7449781 | NCBI WGS metagenome assembly JACCDW01 (sample SAMN15323449, study PRJNA562643) | freshwater metagenome | isolation source: river surface water | place: USA:Blue River Watershed | collected 2017-08-18
CCCGAAGACATGGCCAAACTCAAGCCCGTGTTCGCCAAGGAAAACGGCACCGTCACGGCCGGCAACGCCTCGGGCATCAACGATGCGGCCGCCGCCGTGGTGCTGATGGAAGGCAAGACCGCACAAGCGCGTGGCCTCAAGCCACTGGGCCGCCTGGTCGGTTATGCCCACACCGGTCTGGACCCCAAGATCATGGGCGTGGGCCCGATCAGCGCCACGCAGGCCGTGCTCAAGCGCACCGGCCTCACGGTCAACGACCTCGACGTGATCGAAGCCAACGAGGCCTTTGCCGCGCAGGCCTGCGCCGTGACCAAAGAGTTGGGTCTGGACCCGGCCAAGGTCAACCCCAACGGTTCGGGCATTTCGCTGGGCCACCCGATCGGCGCCACCGGCGCGCTGATCACCGTCAAGGCCCTCTACGAACTGCAGCGCATCCAGGGCCGCTACGCGCTGGTGACCATGTGCATCGGCGGCGGCCAGGGCATTGCGGCGATCTTCGAGCGCGTGTAAACCCAAGCGTTTGTTCCACGAAAAAGGGCGCCTGCGGCGCCCTTTTTTCATGCTTGGACGGCGCTGGGATCGTCCAGAAAAGCGCCTGCGCGCAGCGTGAGCACCAGCGTGTCGCGCCAGCCCACACCGCCCGTGGGCTGGATCGGTGTGGTTTCGTGGATCACGCGCTGGTCGTCCAGCAGGAGCAGCGACCAGGGCTCGGTGAGCGTGAAGCGTTGGCCACGCGGGCTGTCCATGTCAAACACCCGCGTCTCACCGCCCTTGATGCCATGGCGCCCCACCAAAAACACGGCGACCCAATTCACGCCGTCGCGGTGCGCGCCCTCGGGCGTGGGCCGGCCAATGCCGTCGGTGGTGTCGATGCGGAACTGGTGGACTTCGGTGAACCAGGGCTGCGCCCCCTGCAGCTGCGAGGCCAGAGCGCCGAGCCAGCACAGCAGGGACTGCCACACCGGCTGGGCCATCACGGGTGCGGCCACCGGCTCGAACCAGCGCTGCATGCCGCCGTGCAAGGCGTTGTACGACACCGGCTGCCAGTGCGCGCGGTGCGGCACCAGGCGCATGCCCTCGCCCTCGACCACCACACTCGCGTGGCGCCGGCGGCGGTAACGACCACCGTCCTTGAGGTACTGGTCGGGCGGCAAATCGTTCCAGCTCTGGGCCAAGGTCTGCAACTCGCTCAAACTCACCCCGGCCAGCGTGGCCACCGCCTGCGGTGCGAGCACGGCAAAGCCATCGGTTTGCAAGTGCGCGAGCAGTTGCGCCGGTGGCGTCAGCGGGGGGGCGAGGGTCGACAAAGACATGGCGGGGCAGTTTGGGCAAAGGCGCAAGCATAACCCCGGGGCCACCAGCCGCGCCGGCCCTGGGCTGATGTGGATCAAGCCACTGGGGCCTGCCGACCCTTAGGCTTGCGCTTGAGACCACAAGGAGCAACCATGACCACCCTGCCCTGGACCGAGGCCCTGCGCCTGGGCCTGCCCGAGATCGACCACACCCACCAGGAATTCGTGGCGATGCTGGCCGAAGCCGAAGCGGCCCCGGAGGCCGAACTGGCCCAGCGCTGGCAAGCCCTGATCGCCCACACCGAAGCCCATTTCGCACAGGAAGACCGCTGGATGCAGCAAACCGGTTTTTCCTCGACCGGCATCCACATGGGCCAGCACCATGCGGTGCTGCAGGCCATGCGCGGCGCACAGGCTCTGGGCGAGCGCGGGCAATGGGCCGAGCTGCGCGGCATGGTCAGCGATCTGGCGGCCTGGTTTGGCCAGCATGCCCAGATCATGGACGCGGCCATGGCACTGCACCTACGCAGCGTCGGCTACGATCCCGCCACTGGCCAGGTGCACCTGCCCAAGGCCAGCTTGCCCTGAATGTGGGCACCGGTTTGTCGCTGGTGGCGCAATGGCTGATGGCCTGGGGCGATGCGTTTTTGACCGGCCTGATCACCGCGATCCTGGTCGCGTTTCGCCCGCAATGCCTGGCCACCTGGTCAGACCCGCTGTACCTGCATCCGCCGGCCTGAGGCTTCAGTGGGCCTGCAGCGCAAACGCCTGCGCCAGCAGTTCGTAAGAGTGGCGCTGCGCAGCCGGATCGTGCGTCCAGGTGATCACCACCAACTCATCGACCGCCAGCGCGCGCGCAAGCTGGCGCAGCTTGGCGCTCACGGTGTCGGGCGAGCCCACCAGGGCTTGCGCGCGCAGACGATCGAGCGCGAGCTGCTCGGCGGCGCTGTAGCCACGCACGGCCTGATCGGGGGGCAGCAGCGGGCACAGGCGGCCGAGGTTGCGGTCCATGCGCCAGCGCGCGCGGCTTTCAAACAAGCGCCAGGCCTCTTCGTCGGTGTCGGCGGCCAGCGCCCACACACAGACGGTGGCCTCTGGCTTGACCAACGTGGCGCTCGGGCGAAAGGTTTCGCGGTAGATCTCGAGCGCCTGCTCTGCGCCCTGGCCATCGGTGATGAACCAGGCAAACGCATAGGGCAGGCCCAAATGCGCGGCGAGCTGCGCCCCGTAGTCGGAGCTGCCCAGCATCCACAGATCGGGCGCGGTGCTGGCTTGCGGGTAGGCGTGGATGCCGTGGCCCGGATGGCCGGGCGGCAAGTCCTGTCCCACCATCCAGGCTTGCAATTCCATGACCTGCTGCGGAAAACGTTCAGCCGCATGGCGATCGGGATTGAGCACAGCGGCGGTGCGGCCATCGCTGCCGGGCGCACGGCCCACACCGAGGTCGATGCGCCCGGGCGCCAGCGCGTCGAGCACACGGAACTGCTCGGCCACCTTGAAGGCCGCGTAATGCGGCAGCATGACGCCGGCGCTGCCGATGCGGATGCGCTGCGTGCGCGCGGCGATCGCTGCCATCAGCACCTCGGGCGCAGTGCCCACGATGCTGGGGTGGCTGTGGTGCTCGCTGACCCAGAAGCGGTGATAGCCCCAGGCTTCGGCGTCTTGCGCCAGCTGCAGGCTTTGGCGCAGCGCGGCGTCCTGCCCGCGCCCGGCGGTGGCGATCGACTGGTCCAGAACCGACAAACGCAGTGACATGGGCTTGCTCCTGCGCCGCTCACGCGGCGGCGTTCTCGGCCTCTTGCAACAGCCGCCACATGACCTTGCCGCTGCCGCTCTTGGGCAGCGCATCGACAAACTGCACCACACGCGGGATTTTGTAGACCGCCATGTGCTCGCGGCACCAATCGATGATGTCTTGCTCGCTCACCTGGCCCTGGTGGCTGGTGCGCAGCACCACCACGGCCTTGACCGATTCGCCACGGTAGGCGTCCTGGGTGGCGATGATGCAAGCCTCTTGAATGGCCGGATGCTTGAACATCAGGGCCTCGACCTCGGCCGGCCAGACCTTGAAGCCGCTGGCGTTGATCATGCGCTTGAGGCGGTCGGTCATGAAGAAGTAGCCCTCTTCGTCGACCCGCCCCATGTCGCCCGAGCGGAAAAATGATTGACCGTCCATCTCGAAAAACGCGTCCTGTGTGGCGTCCGGTCGCTTCCAGTAGCCCTTGAACACCTGCGGGCCGCTGATCACGATCTCGCCCGACTCGCCCACCGGCAACTCCTGCAGCGTTTGCGGATCGACCACGCGCGCGTCCACGCTCATGAAAGGGATGCCCAGGCACTGCTGCTTGGGACGGTCAGGCGGGTTGCTGTGCGAGGGCGCAGCGGTCTCGGTCAGGCCATAGCCTTCGATGTAGCGCAGGCCAAACTGCACCTGCAGGCGTTGTGCCACCGCTTCGGGCATGGCCGCACCACCGCCGCCGATGTAGACCAGGCTGCTGAGGTCGTAGCGCTCCAGGTGCGGGCTGCCCAGCAGGTCGATCACCATGGTCGGGATGTTGGTCCAGTGCGTGACCTGCCATTGCGAGATCAGGCGTCCGGCCAGGTCGCGGTCCCAGCGCGGCATCACCACCATGGTCGCGCCCATCAGCACGCAGGCGTGCATCAGGCTGACCATGCCGGTGATGTGGAACATGGGCACCACGCACAGCGTCACGTTTTCGGCCGTGCCATTGCCCCAGACACTGGCGGCCAAGGCGTTGTGCATGATGCTGCTGTGGGTGTGCATGCAGCCCTTGGGCAAACCGGTGGTGCCACTGGTGTAGGGCAGGATGGCCAGGTCGTCGCGGCCGGCCGCGGCAGGCGCCAAAGTCTGACCATGGGCCTGGGCCATGAGACTGGGCCATGCGTGCACTTGCCCTGTGGCCAGGGTGGGCAAGGCGTGTTGCGTGAGCAACCAGCCACGCCAGGCCTCGGGCAGGTCATCCGGCGTGAGCGCAGCCGGGTCAAACACATCGGTGAACTGGGTGACGAGCAGATGCGCCAAGCCTTGCGCCTGCGGCAAGTCATCGCTGGCCTTGGCCAGCTCGGCCGCCAGATCGCCGGTGGTGACCGCCACCTTGACGTCCGGGTCAAGGATGTAGTGCTTGAGCTCCTCGGCCTTGTTCATCGGGTTGACCGGCACCACCACCGCATCGAGCCGCAGGATGGCAAAGTGGGTGATCACCAGCTGGGGACAGTTCTGCATGTCCAGCAGCACCCGGTCGCCCCGGCGCACCCCCAGCCGTGCCAGGTGCCCAGCCATCTGCTCGCAAGCCTGCAAAAGCTCTCGGTATGTCCATCGGCGGCCCATGAACACGATCGCGATCTTCTCGGGATAGCGCCAAGCGCTGACTTGGAGGTTGAACCACAAAGAAGTGGCGGGTGGTCGCATGCGCATGGGCAGGCGGGCAGGCCAAAAAGCGGCATGACGCATCATCAGGTGTCTCCTCCAGGCCCCGCATGTTAATCAGCCGCCGACGCTCAGGGCGCAACACCCTTGTCACCGCAGAGACGGGCCATTTCGTTTCTCTTTTTTATTAATTGCTGAATTTTTTGACAATTTATGATGGTAATATATAACCATATATGTCTCATTAATGGTTAAAATCGGACCATGCAAACACCTGTTCCTGCCGACACACTGGAAGACTACTGTGGTACCACCTATGCCGCCAAGCTCCTGGGGCTGTCGGTGGGCACCATCCAGACGCTGGTCGAAAAAAACGAACTGCAAGCCTGGAAGACACAAGGCGGGCACCGGCGCATCTCGATGCCCTCGATCCGTGACTACCAGCGCAAGCACAACATGCTGGTCAATACGCCGGAAGCCCGGGACGCTCGACTCAAAGTTCTGCTGGTCGAAGACGATGCCGTGACCCGGGAAATGCTCAGGGATTTCTGCAACCGCAGCGAAATGCCGGTTGACTGTACCGCCATGGCCTCTGGTCTGGAGGCTCTGATCGACATCGCCAGCATCCGGCCCGATGTCCTGATCGCAGACCTCAACATGCCGGGTGTGGATGGCTTTGAATTGCTGCGCACTTTGCGCAACAACCCGCTGTTCAACAAAACCACCTGCCTGGTCATCTCGGCCCTGAGCCCAGACGAGATCGAGGCCCGCGGAGGGCTGCCGGAAGGCACCATCTTCATGGCCAAACCGGTCAACATGCACTGGTTCAACGGTTTTTTTGCTGCACTCATGGCCAGCCGCCAAGTCGAATTCCCCGCGACGGCGTGAGCAGCTTGTGACAGGGGGAAGCCGCGACACACGCTCGCGGCTTCTTTTCGTTCTTGCGCTGAGTGCGCCCAGGTGTCTGCCAACAGGGTGGGCGTTTAGGCAGCCCCAAAAGGAAACGGGCCCATCGATCGATGGGCCCGTTTGGGTTTGGTCGGCGTGGCGGGATTCGAACTCGCGACCCCTTGCACCCCATGCAAGTGCGCTACCAGGCTGCGCTACACGCCGAAAGAGCGATTATACAAGGAGAACCAAGTCAGTCCGTGAGCAGAGCGCGAATTTCTTGCAGGGCATGGTGCAGGTCATGCGCGCTGCCGGCCTCAAAGGCAGGGATGGTGGTGAAGACTTCGATGGGCCCCGAATCCAGCACCGGCATCGCCAGCGCGGACCGCTCGCTTTGAGCCGTTTCTTGCAGCTTGTTGCGAGCGCCGCTGATCGTGAACCCCTGCTCGTAGAGCAGATCTCGGATGCGCCGAATCATCAGCACCTCGTGGTGCTGGTAGTAGCGTCGATTGCCGCGGCGCTTGATCGGGCGCAGCTGGGTGAACTCCTGCTCCCAATAACGCAGTACGTGGGTTTTCACACCACACAGCTCGGCCACCTCACCGATGGTGAAATAGCGTTTGGCTGGGATCGGCGGCAGCGGTGCGTCCATGGCGTTCGACAAGAAAAGAGGCGTGAGCTTACTGCATATGCGCGGCAACGTCACGAGCACAATGCACGGCTTTGTGACATTCGCTGCGCATGAAAAAAGCCGCTGCAATTGCAGCGGCTTTTGTTTGGCGGAGTGGACGGGACTCGAACCCGCGACCCCCGGCGTGACAGGCCGGTATTCTAACCAACTGAACTACCACTCCTGGTTGGTTGTGACGTTCGCCATGCCTGCTGGAGCAAGCTGGCCAAGTGCCACAAAACTTGGCGACCCTACGGGGATTCGAACCCCGGTACTCACCGTGAAAGGGTGATGTCCTAGGCCTCTAGACGATAGGGTCATAACCTGGACTGGTTCTTTCGAACCGATTCGACACTTTGGTGGAGGTAAGCGGGATCGAACCGCTGACCTCTTGCATGCCATGCAAGCGCTCTCCCAGCTGAGCTATACCCCCTTTGGACAACGCCAAGCATTGCTGCTTTAGAGTTATGCCTCGTTGGTGTCGAGTCTCGAATTATAGACAGAAATTTACGCGTTTTTCAAGCGAGAGAGAATTTTTTCTCGCTGACTCAGGGCCAGCACCGCGTCCAATGAAGGGGTTTGCGCCGTACCCATCACCAACACCCGCACAGGCATGGCGATTTGCGGCATCTTGAGGCCAGTTTCCGTCAAAGTTTCTTTGATCGCCGCCGCTATCGAGGCTTTGTCCCAAGCGCAAACGGCCAGTTTGACGGACAAGGCCTGCAAAGCGGGTTTGACGGCGTCGGTCACATGCTGGGCCTTTTCGTCGGCGTTGGGCACCACATCCAGATAAAACGCGGAAATCCAATTTGCCAAAACCACCAAAGTGTCGCAACGGTCTTTGAACAAGCCGCAAATTGACGCCAACCGGTCGTCGGCCTCAATGCCCAATTGCTTGAGGTGGGGTTGCACCCGCTGTGCCAATTCTTCGTCTGGCAAAGCTTTCAGGTGCTGGGCATTGACCCACTTGAGTTTGGCTTCGTCAAACTGTGCAGCGCTGCGCCCCAAGTGGTCCAGATTGAACCATTCCAGAAACTGCTGGCGACTGAAGATTTCGTCGTCGCCGTGGCTCCAGCCCAAACGGGCCAGATAGTTGACCATGGCATCGGGCAGATAGCCTTCGTCTCGGTAAGCCGTGACCGCTTTGGCGCCGTTGCGCTTGCTCATTTTTTCGCCCTGCTCGTTCAACACCGTCGGCAAATGGGCATAAATGGGCGGCTCTTTACCCAGCGCTTTGAAGATATTGATCTGGCGCGGCGTGTTGTTCACGTGGTCATCACCACGGATCACATGGGTGATGTCCATGTCGATGTCGTCTACCACCACGCAGAAGTTGTAGGTGGGTGTGCCGTCGGGACGCGCGATGACCAGATCATCAAGTTCTTCGTTGCTGATCTCAATGCGACCTTTGACTTTGTCGTCCCAGGCCACCACGCCGCCGATGGGGTTCTTGAAACGCAAGACGGGTTTCACACCTTCGGGAATGGCGGGCAAGGTTTTGCCCGGCATGGGTCGCCAAGTGCCATCGTAGCGGGGCTTTTCTTTGTTGGCCATTTGGCGCTCACGCAAAGCATCGAGCTCTTCCATGCTCATGTAGCAGGGATACACATGGCCGGCCGTTTGCAGATCAGCCAGCACCGCTTTGTAGCGGTCCATGCGCTGCATTTGATAGAAAGGGCCTTCATCATGGGCAAGCCCCAGCCAAGCCATGCCTTCGATGATCACATCGACAGAGGCTTGCGTAGAACGGTCCAAATCGGTGTCTTCAATGCGCAAAATGAAGTCACCCCCGGTGGCACGGGCAAAAGCCCACGGGTACAAAGCAGAACGGATGTTGCCCAGGTGAATAAAGCCCGTGGGTGAAGGGGCAAATCGGGTGCGGATGCGCGGAGAGTTTGTCGTCATATCAAAGTGTGTCGAGACCCCGTGAGAGGTCTTTTTGGATGTCTTGTGGGTATTCGAGGCCGACGGCCACACGAATCAAGCCCTGCCCAATGCCAGCCGCCTGTCGCTGAGCCTCGGTCAATCGGCCATGCGATGTGCTCGCGGGGTGCGCCACCAAAGTTTTGGTATCCCCCAAATTGGTGGACAGCGAGAGCATTTTCATCGAGTCCAACACATGGAATGCCCGAGCACGCGCCTGCTCAGGGTCATTGGCTTTCACATCGAACGACAACACAGCGCCGCCCAGTCCAGACATTTGGCGCATGGCCAAGTCGTGTTGCGGATGGCTGCTCAAACCCGGGTAGTACACACGGGCTACAGCAGGGTTTTGCTCCAACCACTCGGCCAAAATTTGCGCCCGCGCGGTTTGCGCGCGCATGCGCAAGTCAAGTGTTTCTAGGCCCTTCAGCACCACCCAAGCATTGAAAGGTGCCAGGGTCATGCCGCCGCTTTTGAGCACAGGCAAAAACTTCTCAGTGATCAGTTGCTGCGAGGCGCACAAGGCCCCAGCCATCACACGCCCTTGCCCATCCAAGTATTTGGTGCCCGAATGCATGATGATGTCGGCCCCCATTTCGGCGGGCCGCTGCAAAGCTGGCGTGGCAAAGCAGTTGTCCAGCGCCAGCAATGCGCCCGCGTTGTGCGCCATATCCGCCAAGGCCTGAATGTCACACACCTCGGTGAGGGGGTTGGTCGGGGTCTCGGCAAACAACAAGCGTGTGTTGGGGCGAATCGCTGCTTGCCATTCTTTCAGGTCAGTTTGCGAAACAAAACTGGATTCGACCCCGAACTTGGCCAAGTCGGTGCCAATCAGCTTGATGGTCGAGCCAAACATCGAACGCGAACACACCACATGGTCACCCGCCTTGAGCAAGCCCATGCACATCATCAAGATAGACGACATGCCCGAAGCGGTGCCCATGGCGGCCTCGGTGCCTTCCAAAGCGGCCAAGCGCATCTCCATGCTGCTGACCGTGGGGTTGCCATAACGGCCGTAGGTGAAGCCTTCTTCATCGCCCGCAAATCGCGCGGCAGCCGCTGCGGCAGTGGGTTGCACATAGCCGCTGGTCAGATACAGCGCTTCGGAGTTTTCACCAAATTGGCTGCGCTCGACGGCAGCACGCACCGCCAAGGTTTCAATGTGCAAATCGTCAAATCGTGAAGCATCGGTCATGGTGGGGTTCCTCACACGCTGGCGTTAGGCAAAGCCAAACGCGAATGGTCGTCGTCACCCTCCTCGACTTGGAGTCGGGTTTCATTCAAACGGCTGATGTCGTCGGCCGAAATATCGCCAGTGACATACACGCCATCAAAACAAGAAGCATCAAAGTCTGACAAAACGCCCGCCGCATTGACACGCGCCTGCGCCACGGCTGATTTCATGGCATCAACGTCTTGGTAAATCAGTGCGTCACAGCCAATGATGTCGCGAATTTCTTCGATGCTGCGGCCATGGGCCACCAACTCTTCTTTGGTGGGCATGTCGATGCCGTAGACGTTGGGGTAACGCACTGGCGGCGCGGCACTGGCCATGTAGACCTTACGGGCACCCGCATCGCGCGCCATTTGCACGATTTCGCGGCTGGTGGTGCCGCGCACAATCGAGTCATCGACCAGCAACACATTTCGCCCTTTGAACTCGCTCACGATCGTGTTCAATTTTTGACGCACCGACTTCTTGCGAACCGCCTGCCCCGGCATGATGAAGGTGCGCCCAACATAACGGTTTTTGACAAAGCCTTCGCGATAGGGAAGGCCCAACAAATGCGCCAACTGCGTCGCGCTGGGTCGACTCGACTCCGGAATCGGAATGACCACATCAATGTCACTGGGCGGCACCGTGGAGATGACGCGTTTGGCCAACGTTTCGCCCAAATTCAAACGTGCCTGATAGACCGAAATGCCATCCAAGGTGGAGTCGGGGCGCGCCAGATACACATATTCAAAAATGCACGGGCTGAGTTGTGATTTTTCGGCGCAATGCTGGGTGTGCATCTGACCAGCCAGATCAACAAACACGGCTTCACCAGGTGCCACATCGCGGTCGAACTGGTGCGACGTGCCATCGAGTGCCACCGATTCACTGGCCAACATGATGGTGCCATCGTCGCTGCGCCCCATGCACAAAGGGCGAATGCCATGCGGATCCCGAAAGGCCACCAAGCCATGTCCCGCGATCAAGGCGATCACTGCATAGGAGCCTTTGACACGGCGGTTCACACCGCGCACAGCCTCAAACACATCCATCGGCTTGAGCGGCAAACCACGCGTGGTTTTTTCAAGTTCGTGTGCCAACACATTGAGCAACACTTCAGAATCGCTCTCGGTGTTGATGTGCCGGTGGTCGTTGGAAAAAAGCTCTGCCTTCAAGGCATGCGCATTGGTCAAGTTGCCGTTGTGCACCAAGACCAAGCCAAAGGGGGCGTTCACATAAAAGGGCTGAGCTTCTTCTTCGCTAAAAGCGTTGCCCGCCGTGGGATATCGCACTTGGCCCAAGCCACAATTGCCAGGCAGGCTGCGCATATTGCGTGTGCGAAACACATCACGCACCATGCCCTTGGCTTTGTGCATAAAGAATTTGCGGTTCAACTGAGTCACGATGCCTGCGGCATCTTGCCCACGATGTTGCAACAACAACAAAGCGTCGTAAATCAATTGATTGACCGGTGCGCTGCTGACAACGCCGACGATTCCACACATGCTTTTATCCGTTCAAAAATGAACTCGCCCCAATCCACTCAGGGCAAATAATCTACAAAACTCTGCGGCAATAAAGGCTTCAATCCGCGCAACACCCGGTCTAACCAGATCGGTCCTTCTGCCGTGGACCACCATGTTTCTTGGGTCATTTGGGTGAGCTGAAGCAACACCGTCAGCACCAACAACAACACCACGCCACGGGCCAAACCAAACAAGCCTCCCAAAGCGCGATCAATGGGTCTCAAGCCGACCGACTCGACCAACTTTTTGATTAGCCAAGACACCAAGCCAGCGGTAAACACGGTCACGATGAACACCAGAGCAAAGGCCACGGCGTATTGCACCGATGCTGGTGCGCTCTTGATAAAGGGCATCCAAGCAATCGCATCCGAGGCCCACCATTGCGCCACAAAAAAAGCCGCCACCCAACCCGCCAGCGACAACACCTCGTAAACCAATCCTCGCCAAAGTCCGACCACCATGGAGGTCAGCAATACCCCCAGCAAAATCCAATCGGTGAGGACGACCGACATGTCAGAGCTTCAGAACTGAGGCTTGGAGATCCAGTTTTCGAATGCGCGCCACCACCTTGTCGGCTTCTTCACGCGAAGCGAAAGGGCCTACGCGTATGCGGGTGCTGCTCTTGCCGTCTTTTTCGACCACTTGGGTGTAAGTTTTAAAACCCGCCTGCTCCAATTTACGCCGAACTTCGCGCACCTTGGCCGCATCGCTGAAAGCGCCAGCTTGGATGATGAATCGGCCAGTTGCTGCATCGGCTTTGCCATCCAACAAGGCTTGGGCTTTGCTGGCTTCTTCTTTGGCCGTAGCCGCAGGGCTGGGCTTTTCAGGTTTGTCAGATTTGGCGGGTGGGCTGGCTTTGGCTTCTTCTTTTGCCGCAGGTGCTTTTTCAGCAGGTTTTTCTGCGACTTTTTCAGCCGCCTTTTCAGCGGTTTTTTCTTTCTCGGACGGCACGACTTCTTCGCGCGCGTCCAAGCTGGCTTGGGGCGTTACAGGCTCAGGCGCAGGGAGCAACGGCTTGGCAGGCGCTTGCTCAGGCGGCACAGAGGCTGCCCCCAACAAAGGCGCTGCCGCTTGTCGCTCAGGAATCACGATCGGCGTGTCCACCGCCACAGGGCGAGGCTGGGCGTCAAACAGCAAAGGAAAACCGATCACAGCCACCAACACCAGCACCACAGCCCCAATCAGGCGGTGACGCGCACGTCGGCGCACCACTTCGATGTTTTCGTTGGGACCAGCCGTCACCGCTTCAGCAGAAGCAGATTGACCGGGAAAGCGTAACTTGAAAAAGGCCATGACGGGTGCTCACGGGGTGAGGTGTTTGGCTTGCAGACGGGGGGTGCCGTCTTTCAAAACACCGCCCACGGTATAGAAGGAGCCAAAGACCACAATTCTATCAGCCGGGTCTGCCGCATCGATGGCGGCTTGCAGTGCCGACATGGGGTCTGGGTGAACGCTGGCTTGGGTGTCTTGCCGGGTGTTTTGGCCTTGCCAAGCCTGCAGCAAATCTGTCGCTTTGGCCGCTCTGGGCAAGGGCAAATCGGTGAAATACCATTTGTCCACCATTGGGTTGACGCGCTGCAGCATGGGCAGCAGGTCCTTGTCAGCCATGGCGCCCACCACCGCATGGGTGGTGGGATAAAAGCCCATGGCATCGAGGTTGACAGCCAAAGCCGCCACCGAATGGGGGTTGTGCGCCACATCCAGCACCAGCACTGGCTGCCCGGGCACGATCTGAAAGCGCCCGGGCAACTCGACCATGGCTAGGCCATTGCGAACCGCCTGTGCCGTCACCGGAATGCGTTGGCGCAAGGCATCCAAGGCGGCCAGCACGCCAGACGCGTTGATCAACTGGTTGGCCCCGCGCAAGGCCGGATAGGCCATGCCGCTGTAACGGCGGCCACGGCCAGCCCATGCCCACTGCTGTTTGTCACCTGAAAAGTTGAAATCCTTGCCAAATTGCCACAACTCCGCCCCAATCGATACGGCATGGTCAATGACGCTTTGCGGTGGCACAGGGTCGCTCACAATCACAGGCCGACCGGTACGCATGATGCCGGCCTTTTGGAAGCCAATACTTTCGCGGTCTTTGCCCAAAATGGCCGCATGGTCGATGTCAATGCTGGTGATCACGGCGCAGTCGGCGTCAATGATGTTGACCGCGTCCAAGCGTCCCCCCAAGCCCACCTCCAAGATCGCCACATCCAAATTGGCCTGCGACATCATGTGCAAAACGGCCAAGGTGCTGAATTCAAAATAGCTCAAGCTGATGTCGCCGCGCGCGGCTTCAACCACCGCAAAAGCGTCGGCAAAGGCGTCGGCAGAGGCCGACTCGCCATGCAAGCGGCAACGCTCTTCAAAGTGGACCAAATGGGGTGAGGTGTAGACACCGGTGCGGTAACCGGCCTGCAGCAAAACAGCCTCCAACATGGCGCAGGTGGAGCCTTTGCCGTTGGTGCCTGCCACGGTGATCACTGGGCAATCAAAACTCAAAGCCATCTTGGCCGCGACGGCTTTGACACGCTCAAGCCCCATGTCAATGGCGACGGGGTGCAGTTGTTCGGCCCAGTTGAGCCATTCCTGTAGAGTCTTCATAGTCGGCGATTGTCGCCCACTCTTGTTTGATTGACCTTCAGAAACCCCATGCACCCCATTGTTTACGGCATTCCCAACTGCGACACCGTCAAAAAAGCCCGCACCTGGCTGGCCGAAAACGGCATAGAAGCCCCTTTTCATGACTTTAAAAAACAAGGCGTCCCTGCCCCAGAACTGGACAAATGGCTGTCGGCGGTGGGCTGGGAAACCTTGCTCAACCGCAAAGGCACCACTTGGCGAAAACTCGAACCCCAAGTGCAAGACGGCGTGACCGACAGCCACAGTGCCAAGCAAGTCATGTTGGCCCACGCCAGCACCATCAAGCGCCCGGTGATTGTTTGGCCGAGTGGGCAAGTGACCGTCGGCTTTTCGCCCGAGACATGGCCCAAAAAATGACCCATGAAAAGGCCCCGCTATGCCCGCTGACCACTATCTGGGGCCTAGCGGCTAAGCATCGCGCCGGCTAATGCTGGCCGTGTAACTTCTTGTCACAAAACTTTACTTTTGCATACGCATATCAAGCTGGACTCGGGCATAAACTGCCGCTCAGATTGACTTCGAACTTGGACCGCATGAAAACAATCGCTATCGCCAGTTTGTTGTGCTTGAGCACCGTTGGGGCCTCCGCCCAAGAGGTCGGGCAAGTGACCTCGCGCACCCCCGTCTACCAACAAGTGGCCATGCCGCGCCAAACCTGTACGCCAAGCGTGGCCGTCGTGCCAGCACAAAACTCGGGGGGCGGCGCCCTGATTGGGGCAATAGCCGGAGGGTTGATTGGCAGCCAATTCGGTGGGCGCGACAGCCGCGGCATCGCCACCATGGCCGGCGTGATCGGTGGCGCAGTCATTGGTGACCGGGCTGAAACCCAAAATAACACCACGCTCCCCAGCACCACCTGCACCACTCAAACGGTCTACGAGAACCGCTTGGTGGGCTACAACGTGGTCTACGAATATGCAGGCAAGCAATACCAAGTGCAATTGCCACAAGACCCGGGCCCCACTATTTCGTTGCAAGTCACCCCGGTGGGTTCGCCACGCGCAGAGCCCCACTTCAACAGCCAAACCATCACCTCTGGCCCAACCAGCGCTGCCGCACCCGTGACGGTGATCCAAGAATCGCGCGTGGTGTATGTGCCCACACCCGTGTACCGCAGCTACCCGCCGGTGTACTCCCACATTGACCGACGGGATGTCTGGAGCAGTCACCACAGACACTCTCATTGGCGCTGACAGCGTCACAATGTCCGTTTCGGGCCCAGCAAGCTGAACGGACCGCGGACTGCCCTAAAATGGGGGGCTTGATAGAACAAAAGGGCGTTTCAAGACGCCCTTTTCCATCGCTGCGGGCATTCCCGCTTCAGGAAACACCACCCATGACCACCGAAAAAATCGACGGCGTCTCCGTCAACACCAAAGCCAATGTTTACTTTGATGGCAAATGTGTCAGCCACGGCCTGACCTTGGCCGATGGCACCAAACTGTCGGTGGGCGTGATCTTGCCCTCCACCCTGACCTTCAACACCGGCGCACCTGAAATCATGGAATGCGTCGGCGGCTATTGCGAATACAAGCTCGACGGCAGCTCAGACTGGGTCAAGTCCAGCGCGGGTGAAGAATTCAGTGTTCCCGGCAACTCCAAGTTCGAGATCCGCGTGACCGAGCCCTACCACTACATCTGCCACTTCGGTTAATCCGAGCGCTGCACCCATAAACATGAGCACCATTCTGCAAAATCTGCCCAAAGGGCAAAAAGTCGGCATCGCCTTTTCGGGCGGTTTGGACACCTCAGCCGCCCTGTTGTGGATGAAGCAAAAGGGCGCTCTGCCCTACGCCTACACCGCCAACTTGGGCCAGCCCGACGAATCGGATTACAACGAAATTCCTCGTAAAGCGATGGAATACGGCGCTGAAAAAGCCCGTTTGGTCGACTGCCGCACCCAACTCGCGCACGAAGGCATCGCCGCCATTCAATGCGGTGCTTTTCACATCAGCAGCGGGGGCATCACCTACTTCAACACCACACCGCTGGGCCGGGCCGTGACCGGCACCATGCTGGTGGCCGCGATGAAGGAAGACGACGTCAACATCTGGGGCGACGGCAGCACCTTCAAAGGCAACGACATCGAGCGCTTTTACCGCTAC
>JACCDW011176855.1_pt1 | contig 15637 bp, 13 predicted proteins | sample 7449781 | NCBI WGS metagenome assembly JACCDW01 (sample SAMN15323449, study PRJNA562643) | freshwater metagenome | isolation source: river surface water | place: USA:Blue River Watershed | collected 2017-08-18
CCGCCTTCCATGGTTTATTCAAACCTGTATCCTTGCTAACCCGCGTCCAATAGTAGCTGAATGGAGATTTACCGTATAAAACATTGGCAAATAAATTCATCGTGGTTCCCTTACAAGCAAATGTGTCTTTGGTTGCCATCGTTACTACCGGTGGATCTGGAATAATCACCGTATCTCGGTAGATGGTGGGACAGTTGTCTGAATTATTTACCGTGTGAATTATTATATATTTACCTCCTTTATAAAAGGTCATAGTATCCGTCTTTTTTGCACTATAAAAAATCTCTGATTTGCCTAAACTATCTCTTACACTCCAGCGAAATGTGGGTGTACCTTTGAAAGTAGAAGCCACAGAGGCCGACATAACAAATTGGCCGCATTTCAAAGAAGTGTAAGTTCTTTTTGAAAACGCTCTAGGATTTACTTTGATTTTATACCCTCTGATAGAAATCGATGGCTTAGGGCAGTGATTATCTGAAACTTTAGCGGTAAATGAATAAGCAACATCCGATGCCATACCTAAACCTGGGGTCCATTCAAAATCTGCATATGCTTTTCGCTTTTCCGGCCAATTACTCTTATTTGCCACAGTAAACTTGGCTCCAGGTATACCATTATTCCAAGATATTGAGGTGGTATCTGGAACTGTTTGATTTGGGGTAAACGTCTCGTCGTCCGATTCTACTTTAAACTTAATAGTCTCGCCTTCACAGACTTTATACGAATAGGGCCCCGCCAACGTAGGTGCTTTATTGTATCCACAATCGTCTTTTACAATAATTTGCATATCTCGCCGCGTCTTGCCAACGATTTGCCATTTGTTTGTAGTGTCCTTTCTCCATTCGGTAATTTCGATAACTAAAACAGCTACTTCATCGCATTTGGTGGGAGTAAAAATTATATCACCCGTACTGGTATCGAAATGAAATCCTCTGGGGGGTTTAGAACTTGTTTGGGCTGCACATTTTATAGTAGTTGGCGGTACGCAGTATGGTGTAACCGGATATCTTGACGAAAAAGGAGTAGAGTAAGGTACCGAAGTATTTGGAACACCGGAAAGTGCCGGAGCTAGTTTATACGATAACGAATCATAATCTACTGTATCAATCGCACCATTATTATAAAAATAAGCTTGATTACAGCAAGCATAAGCAATAGGTACATTACTCAACTGTGGTGAAGTATTGCATTTATTTTTGGATTTATTGACATTACAAACATTTATGGTTGTTGTTGTCCAAAAATCGGCCCATGTAGCCCCTGTTGTAATAGCCGCATTTCGACAACATTGGTTGTATGCTATCGTTAAATCACAATAAGTTGAACCTAATCCAGATGTAGAAAATGGAGCTTTTGTAATATCAATATTGGCTTCATAAATATGCTCCTCTACTCCTTCGCCCGTGTAATCGGTATTTGTAGGGCTACACGGACTGCTTGCGGTAGAACATCTCGGAGTGATATCTCGTATACTTACTCTAGACAAGGAAAGAGAATATCTCGAAGTACTTTGTCCACCGTTATTACCAGCATACCAATACAATAGACTCCAACTTGGCGGCGCAGCAGCACCCCTACAATCGCGATAGAAAGTGATAATTATTTTATATTTACCATTACCCAAACATTTGTATCCCATATCCGCTCCCATAACATGATCTGCTTGTGCCGGTTTAACTGAAAACACAAACAAAATCATGAAAAAGAATCGGAACAATTGTTTGATATAGTTAGTATTGATTCCTATGTTTAACATGTTGATTAACGAAATTATTTATAATGCTTTACAATGCCAAATTCAGAAATAGAAATAAACGTTTATTTTCTAAACAATTAATTCCATGAGCAACGAAATGGACAATTAAAACATGTGACGTAATAGACGTTTTAGAATAAAAAAATGATGCCTAAATGGCTAGAAAATGTACCAATTCCAGTTAAACAAAGCCCAGTAACTGCTTAAAAGCTATCCAAACATTCTTTTTTAACTCGGTAGACAACAACATGGAATTAAAACCGGGTAAAAAAATCAGCTTCGAGTTATTGAAATTACTCATAGAATAATGCTTCATTGCCGGGTTCACAAGAGGAGAATCAGACCATAACACGCAGTATTCTGCATCAAACTCATTCCATAAATCCGGCGATAATGTCATTCCCTTAGAATTGGACATTGATTTAATCTTTAACGAATTTTGAGTATTGATCATCGCCACATCCTTAAACTGTATCGGCAATCCTTCTACTTTTAAATTCGTCATTAATTTCTCATACGCTTCGCGCGTAGAATCAGAAAAAACACCGTCACTACTGTCAACAAACAAATTCAGTATTTTCACTTTTTGTTTTGGATTTTGAATTGGTTGTGTAGTTTGGGAGTTTTCAGACTGTTTAGTTTGTGTGGTTTGTTGGTTTTGTTGAATTTGACCAAGTTGTTCTACTGCATTTTGTGTGGAGACTTCCCCAGCATACCCATTGGGATTCGCGGTAACATCTAAAGAGTCGTTTTTTACAATATCTTTTAAGGAACCTATTTGAGATTCACCCTCTGATAACGATTGAATATCAGATTTTAAGATAAAAATCTCCTTTCCAAATAAGGGTAACAATAACAAAGGATTTTCAATATTTTGTTGATTTGTTCCGGTTTCCATGATTCGATTTGTTACCTTTGTTGAGCTATGGGATTCGAAATTACGATTGAAAAATCAGAAATTAGTAGAATTAAAGATTTTGACCCCCAAAATATCGGTTTTGGCAAAATTTTCACAGACCACATGTTTTTGGCCAATTGGAATGGCAAAGAATGGACAAATCCTAGAATTGTGCCTTATGGACCTCTCAGTTTAAGTCCTGCCACAAGCGCCATTCATTACGGGCAATCCATTTTTGAAGGCATGAAGGCTTTCAAAAGCCAAAAAGACGGTAAAACATTACTATTCAGACCATTAGAAAACTGCAAACGCCTAAACAAATCGGCAGAAAGGATGGTTATGCCATCGGTTCCGGAAGATTTATTTATGTCCGGCCTCACTACCCTACTTGAATTAGACGAGGCGTGGATCCCAAAAACGGAGGGCGGTGCATTATATATTAGACCCTACATGTTTGCAACTGATGATTTTATTGGAGTAAAGCCATCCGAGAATTTCATTTTTGCGATTTTTTGTTGTCCCGTTGGACCCTATTACAACAAGGCGTTAAGAGTAAAAGTTGAAGACGAATTTTCCCGTGCAGCTCCCGGTGGTGTTGGATTTACGAAATGCGCTGGTAATTATGGTGCAGCCATGTATCCAACACAAAAAGCACAAAAAGAAGGTTTTGATCAAGTGTTATGGACCGACCCTGTAACCCATCAATGGGTAGAAGAAACAGGGACTACTAATTTATTTGCCGTTATTAACAACACTGTTATAACTCCCTCACTTACCAATACATTGTTAGCGGGAATAACTCGGGATAGTGTAATTACAGGCCTTAGACATCTTGGATATTCGGTAGAGGAAAGACAATTATCAGTTCAGGAATTAAAGGATGCCATTGCCAATAAAACGTTGAATGAAATGTTTATAACGGGCACGGCAGCAACATTAATTTCAATTCAAGGGTTTGGCCACAGAGGTGAATATTACGAAGTGCTAGAAAACGGAGACATCACCACCTCATCGGCTATCAAATCATTTCTAGATTCTTTGCGGTATGGAAATATCGAAGATCCATTTGGTTGGACGCTATCTATTTAACTAAATCACTGATCATTAATACATAGGTAGATAAATCCCCATTTTTTGAGTTTGAAATCAAAACTACATTGGTTTCCAAACCCAAAGGATTTTTACAACGTTTGCTACTATTAGTTAAAATGTCGTATTAAACTAAATCCGAACCCGTAAAACGATTTGCTATGAATGCGATTGGTTCGAGAATCATGGAACATCTGCATGTTTGCATTAGGCTCTAAAACTACGGTAAAATTCCTGTTAATACTGATAGACGGTCCCAGTGCAACTTTCATATCCATGGTTGTTAATCGTTGATTTTCGATAGAATGAAATTCGAAATCACTGAAGTAATATCCGCTACTTTTTATTGTCTTACCGGGGGAAAATTGCATTGCTACGCGGAACGGGGTTTTTCCTAAATACATCAACTTTCTAAAACCAATAGGAACAGAAATTTTTGTGATTTGGTATTTAATTCCACCTTGTGTAGTAGTGAGTTCGTTCACTGTTGAATCGAAATAAATCACCTGCCTATCATTGGGATTTGGAAAACCAATAAGCACCGAACTATCTCGAACCGTGTACGAATTCCACTCACGTTTTTGCCATTGACCATTGCCTTCCCATTCGCCATACGACATCCCCACAGCCAATTGAATTCCGTTTGACATGTCTTTCAATAAAGACAATTGATAGTGCGCGTTATATTGATTTCCTAAAACGCTTAATGGTAGAGTTTCATCAAAATTAGTAAGTACCCTACTGCCTGTTCCCACCGACAATTCTAAATGGTAAGGAGATTCGAAATTGCCCGGTCTAAAATAACGGTTTAGTTCATCCTCCTCTAAATCAACAAAAACCACTTCAAAATCAGATTTTGATAATGGATCTGGGATTTCAAACATCTGTAGTCCTTTACCGTGGGTTAACGCCAACAACGCTTCTATATCTAACCAACGATTACTTTCATTTTGCTTTTCTAATATGATCCCAGCTATAGTTTCGTCCGTAGTTTGAGGTATTTCAACTTCAGGTAAGGGAGATTCAACTTTGGTTATGGGTGTTTCAACTATGGATATGGGTGTTTCAACTATGGATAAATTCGCTTTTTCGATTGTTACAGGAACCTCAACCATTGATTTTGGTATTTCAATTGCTGTTTCAAGGATTTCCCTATTTTCAACCGCAGTTATCTCAGCAAGAATTATTGATTTTTCTAAGGATTTCTGGGAAAAAATAGCCGAGTTTGTTTCAGCCGATTGTTTTACCAACTTTTCAAACGACTGCTTTGACGCTGGTTCTGCATCCGCTACCGGTTTAGCAGAGTAGTCGTTCTTTGCATATGAATCGTTATCAGCGTTAACGTCCTTGACTTCCGGCTGTTCTTTTACATTGGATTTTTGCGCTAGTCCTTTTTGATTCTCTGCAATAACAATGGATTGTTTCACTTTTCCATGCGAAGAACTCCATGCAAAATACCCCAAACCAGCCGCGGTAAACAAACCACCTACAACCACAATCCTTGGCCAAAATAATAACAGCCTACGTTTCTTCTTTTCTCTGCGTTGCATTACCTCCTCAAAGGTCATTCGCTCATTTAGCGGTGACTCTAAGTCGTGAATTTGATCTACAATTTGTTTTTTCAAGTACGACATTAGGAAGGAGAATTTAAGGGGTTAGACGATGGATTTTGTTTAATAAAAGCAAATTGCAAGGCCTTTCTAGCTTTTGAAAACTGGGATCGAGAAGTACCTTCATCGATTCCTAGTTCTTGTGCAATTTCTTTATGACTATACCCTTCAATGGCGTACATATTAAATACGGTCCTGTAACCAACGGGTAATGATTCTATCAACGACAATATTTCTTTTACCTGTAGATTATTCAAACTTTCGTCGTCAAATCCAAGGTGGTATTCTTCCTCGGTTAGAGAGTCTAGAACATGTTTTCTTGCCCTAATTTTATTGATGCATTGATTAACGGTAACGCGTCTCATCCAAGTTTCCAGGGAGCTATCCCCTCTAAACTTTGATAAGTTATCGTATATCTTTACAAAACTCTCCATGAGTGCGTCTTCGGCTTCTTCGGTATTATTACAATAGCGTTGGCACAATGCGAACAATTTTTTGGAATATCGGTTCCAAAGTTCGCGCTGACAGATTCGGTCTTCGCGCTTGCAACCCTCTAACAATTCTTTGTCCGTCATGCCGGTGTTTGATTTTCATGACTCCTTTAGGAAGTTAAAGCCTTAGACAAGTTTAATTTCAAAACTGTTGCTTCCTGCAGGAATTATTTTTACAAGTTTCGAAAAAAAGGAAGGGTTTTCCACATCCGGTGGCAATAATTTTCTTTCAAGATTGATAATGAAGTTGTTGTTTTACTGCAATGTTTGTTTGGCCGATTGTACTTCTAAGAAAAATTCTATTCATTAAAAACACCTTTAAGTATACACTGATTGCGCTCGTATGCTGTGTTTCAGTTTTTGATGTTTCGGCTCAATACATCAAGCAAACTTCGTTAAATACTGCTGAAAAACTTGTTAAAACATTATCGTTCGAAAAGCAAGTAGCGCAATTATTGATGGTACCCGCGTGGTCAAAGGACAACCAAGTAGACCCAATATTGGTTAAGCAAATCAAGCAATACGGAGTTGGGGGGATAATTTGGTTTCAGGGGGATTTAATAACTCAGGCGTATCTTAACAACTATTACCAACAAGAGAGTCTGTTACCTCTGTTGGTAGGCATAGACGGAGAATGGGGGTTGTCCATGCGATTGTCCAATCAGTATAAATATCCTTTCGCGTTAACATTAGGTTCGGCATCCCAAGTAAAAAAGGAATTATTAACCGAAGAATATAGTTACCGAACCGGCATGTATATTGGATGGGAATGCAAGCGAGCAGGTATACACATCAACTTCGCCCCAGATATAGATGTTAACACAGAGCCCAACAATCCCATTATTGGTTTTCGTAGTTTTGGATCAGACGAGGCTCATGTTGCCCAATTGGGATTAGCATTTTCGAAAGGGTTACAAGAAGCAGGTATTTTAGCCTGTGCCAAGCATTTTCCAGGCCATGGAAATACCATTGTAGATTCCCATAAAGACTTACCCACTATTACCCTTCCCCTTTCGGAAATCGAAAAAACACATATCGAACCTTTTCGAAAACTTGTAAATCAGCCTGTTGCAAGTATAATGATGGGGCATTTACAAGTTCCTAGCATGGATAGTTCTGGTCTTCCAGCTTCATTGTCGAAAACCATTATTAACGATTGGGTTCGGGGTAAACTTGGATATAAAGATTTAATTATTACCGATGCTTTGAACATGAAAGGGGTTGCGAAAATCTCCACCCCCACTGAAGTTGCATTCATGGCTCTACAAGCGGGTAATGATATTTTACTTTTCCCAGAGGATGTAGGTGGTTTTATAGAAATGGCCAAATCGGCCAAAGAGAATGGCTGGTTGGATAGTGTTGAAATTGCTGAACGGGTAAAGCGAGTAATTGCAGTAAAAATACAACTGGGTTTATTCCAGCAACGATTAACAGAAATACCTGGGCTATCAAACGATGTTCAACAATTACAAAAAGAATTTGAGTCGATCTACGAACAAGAAATCACCCAAAAGTCTACCGTAAACCTGCAACCTACCGTAGGTAGTCTATCCGGATTGCCCTGGAAACCTTATCAATCCGATAGTATTTTACCTGTTTTTATCGGGGATAGTATTTCTTTTCAGGTGTTAAAAAAACTACAAGGTTATAATTATTGCAAATACCCTGTTTTTGTTAATTGGAATGCCGATTCAGTTAAATTGAATATCGTACTCAAATCCATCTACCAACGACATTCGCTTCGTTCAAGAATTGTTGTTTTTGGTCTTGACTTCCCAGTTTGGGGCACAAAATCACGTCTTTTACCGTCTAAAATCACCCTGTTTTTACAGGAACTTCAAAACAAGTATCGAATGGTTTACTTGCATGCAGGTCATAGTTACGCTATCCGAGAGCTGCAACAAAAAAGTACGGTTCCTATGGTTATCGTTCATGAAAATGCCATCAGTAAAATTCATGCAGGAATAGAAAACATATTTGGGGCATATTCAGGACAAGGAATTTTACCCGTTGAAATTAAAAATCCCAGTTCTCTAGTTTTAAACTCCGTTAATAATTGGAAAAGTCTACCTAATCATATTCCTCCGTATTTAGAAGGAAAAGATCACTTTCAACGTTTGCAATATTTGCAACAAACCGCGGCTATTGATTCCATGATGCAATTAGGAATATCGGAAAAATTATTCCCCAGTGCTCAATTGGTGGTTTTAAAAGACGGTAAATTGTTTTACGAAAAATCGTTTGGGCAGCTCCCCGACTCCACTGAAACATTGGTTGGACCACAACAAAATCAACGACTACGATTATTGCAAGAAAGTCAGGGAAATAACGGCCCTAAAATAACTGCTAACAATCAACATGTTTACGATATTGCGTCGATCACCAAAATAGCTGCAACAACCGCTGCCATTATGAAATTGGTTGAAACCAAAGGCATTAAGTTGGACGTAGGGATTGGTACCCTTTTTCCGGAGGTATCGGCTAGTCCATGGGCAACGTTAACCTTACGAGAGTTACTAATGCACAGAACCGGATTGATCGCATTTCTCCCCTTAACTTCCAAATTCATTGAACATGGTGCTCAGGTAAGAATCAATAGTAATGCCGGGGTGAACAAGTTAATGTCGGACAACCAACAAATGCCCGTTGGACATGGAGTTTGGCTTGATCAATCGTGGGGAAATACCGCCTGGGAATGGATTAAGAAATTAACGCCCTTGGCCGACAAGGCCTACATTTACAGCGATATCAATTTTGTAATTCTCGGCAAATTCATTGAATACGAAACCGGTATGGGGTTAGATCGATATATGGATCAAGAGTTTTACCGGCCGATGGGCTTAACCACAATGGGGTTCAGACCATTACAGAGAAATATACCGCATTATCAAATTGCACCTACTTTTATTGACACCTACAGTGTTACATCCGGTTTGGGGAGGGGATTGGTTCAAGGTTATGTACATGATCCAACCTCAATGTTTTTAGGTGGAGTAGCGGGAAATGCAGGGTTGTTTTCTAATGCACACGATTTAGCTTGCTTCATGGAAATGTTGCGTTCTGGCGGAATTTGGAATGGAAAACGATATCTAAAATCTAGCACCATTGCTCATTTCACCACCAGTGTTGGTCATATCAAAACGACTAAAAAGGGTGAAAAGATTTTTCATTACCGCGGATTGGGCTTCGATAAAGTAAATGGCAAAGAAGGATTAAAAAACAATGTATTTGAAGGGGCTCCCGAAAGCTTATTTGGTCACAGTGGCTACACAGGCACTTGGGCTTGGGCTGATCCGGAAAGCGGTTTGGTATTTGTATTCTTATCGAACAGAACCTTCCCCACCGATACCAATAAAAAGTTGGCCGAAACAGGTTTCAGAGGCAGACTATTGGAGGTAGTGTATAAAAATCTACCGAAAGAATAACGACAGGTCCATTCCACCCAAATTCCCACTACTCATCAATAGTAAAACCTGGTGTTTTGAAGTTGGATTATTTAAAGCATTTAAAACCAATTCCTGCAATGCATAAGGAGAACTGATGGCTTGTCCAATACCAAATCGAAGTTCAATTTCATCGGCACTGGGGATAGGCATTTTTTTCAACGCAAATACATGAGGATCAAATAAAATAAACGCTTGATTGGAAGGCTGTAGTGTTTGGTTATACCTCGACATAAATTCGGGGTTTAAACTAGAAAAAGTATGTACTTCAAACACGGCAATAAACTGAGAATCTGGATATTGTTCTCTCACCGCATTCACTGTGGCAGCTACTTTGGACGGAGCATGAGCAAAATCTCGAATTACAGTTAAGGATTCTGATTGGTGGATAATTTCCATGCGTTTCGCGGTTCCGGGAAAAGTAGATAGCGCTTGCCATGCATTGATTTCCTCGATACCTACCCATTTTGCCAACTTCACTACCCCAGCTGCATTTTGTAAATTGTGTTTACCAAAAAATGGTAGTGTAACGTGTGTGGGATTCCCGTTGGTATCGGCAGTTAGCAGGACCCCGTATTGTTGAGGTTTATATATCGGTTCTGAATAAGGAACTGCATTTACCTCGGGTTGTTTTTCTATTATCCCCTTTAGATCGGCATCCCCTTCAAACCATACCACCGTGGGATTCTCGCTATCCATGGATTCAATCAGCAAGCGAAATTGATCTTGGTATAAGGATTCTTGAGGAAATACATTCACGTGGTCCCAAGCAATGCCAGTAATCATGGTTGCATTGGCTTTGTAATGAATAAATTTGGGTCGTAGATCCAAGGGCGAAGTGAGATATTCATCGCCTTCAATAACGATGTATGGGGCATCGGAAATTCTCACCATTCTGTCGTATCCGGGAATGATGGACCCCACTAGGTAATCGAAATCGATGTTATTTTGTTTCAGTACATGCATCAACATACCGGTTGATGTGGTTTTGCCATGAGAGCCGGCGATTACGATTCGCTTTTTATGTTTTGCGTGTTGGTAGATAAATTCTGGAAAGGAATAGATGGGCAACTGAAGTTCCTGAGCTTTAATTAATTCAGGATTATCTGCTTTGGCGTGCATACCTAAAACCACTGCATCGATGGTTTGGGTAATTTTTTCGGGGAACCATCCGTTGGTTTCGGGCAACAATCCTTGCTGCTGCAATCGCGATTTGGCAGGTTCAAAGATTTCATCATCGCTACCTGTAACGGAATGTCCGAGGGCATGTAATTCCAGCGCAAGATTGTGCATTACAGCGCCACCGATAGCAATAAAATGGTAATTCATAGTGATTTTTTAAGCGAAAGTGCGAAAGTACTATGCAAGGTAATCCAAATGGAGAAAAAGGCGGTTTTTTTTGCTATTTTTGCGGAAACTAAAAAGAATGAAAGTTCTCGTTTGTATCAGCGTGGTTCCAGATACCACTACAAAAATTGGGTTTATTGAAAACAATACCCAATTCAACACAGCCGGTGTTCAGTATATTTTAAATCCTTACGACGAATTGGCGGTTACGCGCGGATTGGAATTGGCAGAAGCCAACGGCGGAACTGTAACCATTGTTCACGTTGGTAAGGCTGATAGTGAAGCGGTTATACGCAAGGCATTAAGTATGGGTGCAAGCGAGGCGATTCGTATCGATGCTGATCCCATCGATGCTCAATTTGTAGCCGCTGAAATTGCAAAAATTGCCAACGGATATGATTTAATTTTAACCGGCAGAGAAAGTATTGATTACAACAGCGGTGCTGTATGTGGCTTATTAGGTGCACTGTTGGGAATTCCTTCGGTGAACGTTGTGACTAGAATCGATTACAATAATGGAACCTTCAGTTTTGATCGCGATATTGACGGCGGTAGAGAAACGGTTTCATGCGCTGCTCCTGTAGTTGCAAGCGCTCAAAAAGATCTATGCGAACCTCGTATCCCCAATATGCGCGGAATTATGGCGGCAAGAACCAAACCATTGCAATTGCTGCAGCCTCAAACGGTTGCTGATTTTTCCGCCTCCAAATCGTATGAGTTGCCCACTGCCAAGACCGGGGTTAAAATGATAGACCCTGAAAATGCGGCACAATTGATCGATATTTTAAGAAACGAAGCCAAAGTAATTTAAACCACGATGAAAAACATTTTAGTATTTGCGGAAAGCGCAGACAATACCTTTAAAAAATCTACACAAGAGGCCATTTCCTATGCACGTGAAATTGCAGAAACCGCTGGCGGTTCGGTAACGGCATTAGTTATTGGAGCTGCTGATGGAAGTAGTTTGGGTACTTACGGTGCACATCAAGTGGTTAGCGTTGATTACGCAGGAAGCTTTACTTCCGATGCGTATTCTACCATCATCGCAGAAGTAGCCAAATCCATGCAAGCCGATTTATTGGTTATAAGTAATACGTATTCTGGTAAATCTGTAGCACCACGTGTTGCTGCAGTATTGGATGCATCATTAGCAACCAATGTTATCAGTTTACCAGTTACCACTGAAGGATTTGCCGTTAAACGCGGAGTATTTTCCGGAAAAGCATTTGCTTGGGTGAATCTAACCAAATCATGCAAAGTGTTAAGCATTACACCAAACTCGTTCGAAATTAAAGCGTGGGGCGGTGATGCAAATAAATCCACCAGCGCAATTTCAGCTACGTCTGGGATTACGGTGGAGCAAGTGAATAAAGTAACCGGAAAAATAGCTTTAACGGAAGCAGAAGTGGTAATTAGCGGTGGACGAGGATTAAAAGGCCCTGAAAATTGGGGAATGATTGAAGAATTGGCCGATGCATTAGGTGCTGCTACTGCTTGTAGTAAGCCGGTAAGTGATATGGGCTGGAGACCTCACAGCGAACACGTTGGGCAAACAGGTATAACGATTAAGCCAAATTTGTACATTGCCGTTGGCATCAGCGGTGCCATTCAGCATTTGGCAGGTGTTAGTTCAAGCAAAGTAATTGTTGCAATCAACAAAGATCCCGAAGCGCCTTTCTTCAAAGCGGCGGATTACGGAATTGTTGGCGACGCCTTTGATGTATTGCCCAAAATTATTGCTGCTGCAAAAAATTAATCCATGCGCACCGAGTTAGAAATACGGAACATTGTACCCGCACACTCACACGGTGCCTACACGCTATATCTTAAAGAAAAGTTTGGGACTCGGGTATTGCCCATTATCATCGGCGGTTTTGAAGCACAAGCCATCGCCATGGAATTGGAAAAAATGAAACCCAGCAGACCCCTAACCCATGATTTATTTGCCAACACCCTTAGAGAATTCCACTTGCATGTAGTGGAAGTAAGTATCGATCATTTGGAAGAAGGTGTTTACTTCGCTACCATCACTTGTAGCGATGCACTAAAAAGCGATGCACCAAGAATCAAATTAGATAGCAGAACTTCCGATGCTATTGCGATGGCAACCAAGTTCCAATGTCCAATTTATTGCTCCGAATCGGTATTGAACGAATCTGGATTTTCCGATGACAAAGAGGAAGAGGATTTCGATACCCCCGGAAGGTCCGAAGAAAAAGACATTCAGCCAACGGCCAAGAACGAGGATAAATTAGCAGGATATAGTTTGGATGAATTAGAACAACTATTAGAAGAAGCCATTAATATTGAAGATTATATTCGTGCCGCTCAAATTCGGGATGAAATTAAACGCAGAAAATAATGGCTAGTTTATTTCTTATCAATAATCAGTGGGTGGATGCAAATCAACCTCACTTCCCTCCTACTTTTCGTGGATATCGTTATGGAGACGGTTTTTTCGAAAGTTTGCGATTTGAAAATGGTAGGGTACTTCATTTATTGTTACATGCCGAACGCATTAGAAAATCTGCGCTACTCCTAAAACTAAACCTTCCCAGCGCATGGGACGAAATAGCCTGGGAAACGCAAATCACCGCAGCTTGTCAGAAAGCTGGCTTTAAGCAAGCCCGCATCCGATTGAGTTTTATACGCGATACCGATGGTTTTTATACTCCAGACAACAATGAAGTCTGCGTAATTACCGAAATTCTAGAGGAAGACCAAAGTGGTTATCCTTGGCTGGAAAAAGGACTTTCTGTGGGTACGTATAAGGAAATGTCGAAAAACAACAACTACACTTCTACATTAAAAACCTGCTCCTCCTTGATTTACACCATGGCGGGTATTTATGCTAAAGAGCGAGGCTTGGATGAGTGCTTGATTTTCAACGACTATGGAAGACCCTGCGAAGGTGTTTCAACCAATGTTTTTATTGTTGCTAATGAATTTGTAATCACTCCGCCAATTTCAGAATACTGTATCGATGGAATTATGCGAAAAGTGGTAATGCAATTGGCAGCTGGGTATGGATATTCCGTTCAAGAACGACCTATTACCGAAGTGGAATTAAGTGCCGCGGATGAGATCTTCTTTACCACGGCCACCCGTGGAATTTTGTGGACAGCCAATTACCAAGGCAAACCCATGAAAAACTCCGTTTCCAAGGTTCTGTACGATCAATTGGTAAAAAGCCTATAATTCCAATTTACTACGAGTAATTTGCATTTCCATATTGAAAAATATGAAAAACCCTACATGCTTTAACGGTTAATAAATTTCGATTTTTATTTTATTTTAATAATTCCCAAATCAATCAAACCGATATCTTCACAGCCTTCGGTAAAGGTTCTTTCAAAACCTAATTTTTGAATTTCTAAATTATTCGTTAACTGAATATTAGTTATTGTACTTCGAAAAAGATCGTATTCAAAGGGCGGTTCTGCCCATTCCAAGGTATATTGAAAAGCGTCAATTATATTGTTACTAGAATCTGTTTTAATAATCATTAGATCATGAAACTCTTTTTTTCCTTCCGCTTTTGACATTCCAAGGTATGTCGATTGAAATTTATAATAAGTAAATCTGCCCTTAATTGGTTCAAAAACGGATTTAAACCAAATTGGTATATCTTCGATGGTGTCGTAAATTGATATGTTACTAACACTATTGATTTTTGAATAATTGAAATCTGCGTTCTCCGCAATTTTTTTAACTATATATACTTGGGGATTTTTTGTAGTTGCCCTATCTCTCTGATTACTTTCAAATACAATGCGCAGCGGAAGTTCTTGTGCCGACCCTACACCATATAAACCCGTTAACAACCAACTGGCAAAGAGAAATCGTAACAATGAAACCCGCCTACCTCGACAAATAAAATGCATCTGATAGATTTATTTTCGTTTTTGAAATATTCAATGTTAAAATGAGTTTCTATTTATTCCAGACGGTAGGTAAAGTTCCAATCACTAAATTTTGAATACTCTGTTACATCTATAAATTCACTTTCATTAACGCTATAACCAATAGTATTTCCATCCTTATCAACCGATCTAGTTAGATTATTTAATGCAATTTCATCAACAATAAATCCATCGCTATCCATAAATTGAATTGTATACTCAGCTATGTTACTAAATCGGTACCTGTTTGAAGAGTCTAAATCTACTGAAAAATCGAAAAACAATTTATTTTGATCATATTTTGTTTTGAGATGGGCTTGCTGCTTAGAATTGGATGATATAGACTTCCACTTTTTTAATCCGGCGTATTTTTTAATTAATTTTTCTTCTGTGTTTTTTTCGATAAAATAAACTGTTGGCAGAGTAAAAATGATTAGTACTAACAATCCTATCAATCCGTATGAAACTCGCAGTACAAATTTATTTAGTAGATAAGTTGTTGGATTTTCCGAAATAAAACCAAATTTAAATCGTACAAAAAATTGTGTTATAAAAAATAACGGAATCAGTAATAATGCCGTGACAAATTGATCCTCATTGCTTGTATTAAAAAATGCCACTACTATACCTATCATAGAAATAAGTATAATGATTAATCCTATCACTCCCGATATTTTAGTTAAACGATTCATTTTAAACTATTTAAAATAAAATTGAAATTCGAAACTAACGATAAAATAGGAAAGATTAACTATTTCAATGGTGAGACTATCTCTTGTAACTGAAAAGGTTCTGTACGATCAATTGGTAAAAAGCCTATAAACACCAATCCAAATTGAACTCTGAGAAGTTCCATTGCGATAAATCAATTTTACGCTGTTTTATTAGATATTTACCGCTAACTCTTTTACCCTCTCGATTTGTATAGGTGCTAAATGCATGAATATACCCCCAGTATTCTAGGGAACAAGCGCTTACTTGTAAACCATTTAACAAGTATCTTCCCTTGTTAATTTTCCCAGTTAATGGATTCACATAATACCCTTTTTTATCGAATAAAAACGGTTCATAATCCGAAACCGGCATCCATGGATTGTTCTC